>Ga0247831_1000002_pt1:352500-541105 | contig 541105 bp, 527 predicted proteins | sample LaCruzMarch2015__9_FD_192406 | JGI IMG/M metagenome (GOLD analysis project Ga0247831, IMG submission 192406) | Freshwater microbial communities from meromictic Lake La Cruz, Castile-La Mancha, Spain - LaCruzMarch2015_1m | ecosystem: Environmental > Aquatic > Freshwater > Lake... | reverse complement strand
GCGGCGGCATCGTGCCGTGGGCGAGCGCGCCAGCCGTTGAGGGCGCGCGCTCGCCCACCCCAAACATGGCGCTGGAGACCGCCGTGCACTAACATTGAAAATGGATCACCCCGAAGGGGCAGGCCAATCGCCGCCCAAGAGAACCGACCACGGTCTCTTGGACAAAACCAGATCAGATCAAATGACAACTCACAAACAACGGCACAGCACCCGCTGCCGCCGCAAGCTTCTGCGCCCGCCCTGAGGCCGGCGCCAGGGATCCACATGTCTGTTTTCGATCAAAACACCTTCCCCGAAGCAGTCCCGGAACAGCTTAGGGCCTTGGCGTCCAAGGCGCTGAAAGCTTCAGGTCATGGCGTCGACCGCATGGAGTTGGTGGCTGTCCGGCGGTGCACATGAGTAGCCCACTGATCGAGCGCCTACCGATGCGCATGACTTCATCGGAAGTCTGCGATCTGGCTCGCTTCTCCAAAGGCACACTCTGGCGACGCATCAAACTGGGGCTGATGCCGCAGTACATCGACAGGGGTCGCGAATGTCTCTTCTCCAGAGACGCCGTCCTCACCGCCCTCGATCTCTCTCCGCTCGACGCTCCTCCCACCAACGACCCTGAAGTCACCGCTGATGCCCTCCGTTCGTATCGATCTAGGCAAGTACGTCACGCTCCGAACTAGCGCTAAAGGAGCCGTCCGCGTCTTCTTTCAAGTGCCTGCGAGGCTGCGCCCGGCAACCTGGCCATCCCTGATACGGCTCCCGGTTGAGGGACATCGGAGCGGCGGTCTGGATGATGCCGTCGAAATTGGCCGCATCCGCCGGGATGCGGCCAAGCTCTATGCCGATCTGATATCAGCCCGCGCTGGCAAGACCACCAGTCCGACCCGGCGCGACCTCGTCTCTCTGAACCGGTCGTGGCAGGTGACACAGCGCTTCAAAGCCACCAAACCAAGGACGCAGCAAGGCTATTGCTACCACGCAGGTCTCGTCGAGGACTGGTCCGGCCTGCTGGGCGCGCCGCTCGTCTCGACCATAGACAAGAGTCGTATCGAGACGTTCCTGGCAGCATACGACGACAGGCCAACCACACGCCGACACATCAAGATCGTCCTGAAGATGATGCTGGATCACGCGCTCGATCTAGGCTGGATCGCGAAAAACCCCGCAGAAAGGATCAAGGTCGACGCGCCGAAATCGAAGGTCGCGATCTGGGAAGAGGCGGACGTGGAGTTCTACGCCTCGAGAGCCATTGCCGCTGGTCAACGCTTTATCGCCGCCATCATCCGCACCCAATGGGAGATAGGGCAACGCATTACCGACGTTCGGCACTTTCGCTACGGCGCCGAGTATACGGACGGGGTCTTTCGCTTTCGCCAGTCAAAGACCGGCCAGTACGTCACCATCCCGGTCTCTCCTGAGCTTCGCGCCTTGCTCGACGAGGGCCGCTCTACCGAGAGCCTGTATCTCTTTCGCGATACGGCCACTGGGAGGCCCTTCGGTGAACAGCGCCTCGGCCACGTATTCATCGCGCTGAGAAAGGCGACCGGCGGCCGAGATCTCACCCTGCGGGCCCTTCGGCACAGCTGCGTGGTCCAGCTTGCTCGCGCCGGCTGCACGGCCCCCGAGATCGCGTCGATAACGGGTCACTCAATCAATTCCGTAGAGCGCATCCTGTCTGTCTACCTGCCACGGGACAACCAGGTTGCGTGGAATGCCCAGGCCAAGCGCGGCTTGGTCAAGAAGGTATCAGGAACAGAAGTCTAACGGGCCGACACCTAGCGGGTCTAACGAGAGATCTGTCCGCCCCAACGAACCTTTGTGAGAGTTGGGGAAATTGGTAGGCCGGGTGGGGGTCGAACCCACGACCATTCGATTAAAAGTCGAATGCTCTACCACTGAGCTACCGGCCCGCTCGCGAAGCAGCGGCTGAGCCGGTTCGAAGCGGCGCGGACCATAGTGGCGACGATCCGGCGCGGCAACCCGCTGTGACGCCTTTCCGCAAGGTCCGGCGCATGATTATGCTGTCCTTATGCGTACCCTTCTCACTGCCCTCGCCTGCCTGTCCCTGACGGCCTGCGCCAGCGTCGGCAGTTCACCGCCTCCCGGCCGTGTCCAGACCACCGACCAGGTCAACAAGGGCAGCGTCGCAGGCGCCGTCAGCGCGCCGGCGCGCGACCTGAACATGCTGCGAACCAAGATCCCGCAGGTGCTGCTCGACGCGCTCGAGGATCCCTACAAGCGACCCGATCCGGCGACCTGCGCCGGGATCATCGCCCAGGTGCGGCCTTTGTACGTTGCGCTGGGGGCCGACATAGACGACCCGGCCTCGGAAGACGACCGGGACCTGATCGACAAGGGCCGCGACGCCGCGCAGGACACCGCGCTCGGGTTCGTCGCCGGGGCGGCCCAGGACCTGATTCCTCTGCGCGGCTGGGTGCGCCGTCTGTCGGGCGCCGAACAGCACGACCGGCTGGTGCGGGCGGCGATCACCGCCGGCGGCATACGCCGCGGCTACCTGAAGGGTCTGGGCGAGTCACGCGGCTGCAATCCGCCGGCCACGCCCAGCCACCTGAAGTCGGTCCTGCCCAAGGAACCGCCGCGCAAGGGACCGAGGTACCCGATCAAGTAGGGGACGGCTTCCGGCGCATCCGATAGCTGTCCCTCGATAGCGGCGCACGGTGTTGAGGAACGACTGAGCCTCGCGAAGAAGCCCCTACTTCACGTGCCTTGCCCGGAACTCCCGCCTGAAAGCTTCGAAAGTCCCGGCGGATATCGCCGCGCGCATGGCGGCGGTCAGGGCCTGGAAGAAGGCGATGTTGTGCCATGACAGCAGAACCTGGCCGAGAATCTCGTTGGATCGCACCAGGTGGTGCAGATAGGCCTTCGAGTAGTCACGGCTGGCCGGACAGTCACTGTCCTCGTCGAGCGGATGATCGTCCTCGGCGAAGCGGGCGTTCTTCAGGTTGATGGCCCCATCCCAGGTCCAGGCCTGACCATGGCGACCCGAGCGGGTCGGCAGCACGCAGTCGAACATGTCCACACCGCGCGCCACCGCCTCGACCAGGTCAATCGGCTTGCCGACCCCCATCAGGTAGCGCGGCCGGTCGGCGGGCAGCATGCCGGCGGCGTAGTCGAGCACGTCGCACATCGCCTCGTGGCCCTCTCCCACCGCCAGCCCGCCCAGGGCGTAGCCGTCAAAGCCGGTCTCGATCAGCCACTCCGACGATTCCCGGCGCAGGTTTTCAAAGGTCGAGCCCTGCTGGATGCCGAAGAGGGCCTGCGCGTCGCGCGCTCCGAACGCCGCTTTCGAGCGCGCGCCCCAGCGGGCCGAAAGCTCCATCCCTTGCCGGGCCCGGGCCTCCTCGGCCGGCCAGGCGACGCATTCGTCCAGTTGCATGACGATGTCGCTACCCAGCAGGTCGGCCTGGATCTCGATCGACCGCTCCGGCGTCAGCACATGCTTTGAGCCATCAAGGTGGCTGGCGAAGGTCACCGCCTCCTCGGTCACCTTGCTGATCCCCGACAGGCTCATCACCTGGAAGCCGCCGCTGTCGGTGAGGATCGGCCCGTCCCAGCGCATGAAGCGGTGTAGGCCGCCCAGCCGCTGCACCCGCTCGGCCGTCGGCCGCAGCATCAGGTGATAGGTGTTGCCCAGGATGATGTCGGCGCCGGTCGCTTTCACCTGGTCGACCGTCAGGGCCTTGACCGTGCCGGCCGTGCCCACGGGCATGAAGGCCGGCGTGCGGATATCGCCGCGCGGCGTGCGCAGGACCCCGGTACGGGCCGCGCCGTCGGTGGCGGTCAGATCAAACGGGAAGGCTGCCAATTTTATTCCGTCTCCCCGGCGAAGGCCGGGGTCCATGCGGATCCGCGGTCGCTCGGGATGGGTATGGATCCCGGCCTTCGCCGGGAACACGGGATGGGTTCAGGCGCGGAATAGCAGGCTTGAGTCCCCGTAGGAATAGAAGCGGTAGCCCGTGGCTATGGCGTGGTCGTAGGCCTCGCGCATGACCTGCTGCCCGGCGAAGGCGCTGACCAGCATGAACAGTGTCGATTTCGGCAGGTGGAAGTTGGTCATCAGCACGTCGGCGGCGCGGAATCGGTAACCGGGGGTGATGAAGATCGCCGTCTCGTCAGCCCAGGGCCTGACCACGCCATCCTCCCCGGTCGCACTCTCCAGTAGTCGCAGCGAGGTGGTTCCGACACAGACGATCAGGCCGCCTGCCGCACGGACCGCGTTAAGCGCCGCGGCTGTGGCGGCGGACACCTGGCCGTACTCGGGATGCATGCGGTGGTCGGCGACGTCGTCGACCTTGACCGGCAGGAAGGTGCCCGCGCCCACATGCAGGGTCACGAAGTGCTGCGACACGCCCGCCGACGACAGCCGCGCCAACAGGTCGGGGGTGAAATGCAGGCCGGCGGTGGGCGCCGCCACCGACCCGTCCTCCCGCGCATAGACGGTCTGGTAGTCGGTGCGGTCCTGCTCGTCCTCGCCCCGCTTGGCGGCGATGTAGGGCGGCAGGGGCATGTGCCCGCGGCTGTTGATGGCCAGGTCCAGGCCAGGCCCGGAAAGATCGAACGCCAGCGTAACCTCGCCGCCCTCGCCCTTGTCGACAACCGTGGCGTCCAGCGGCCCGCCTTCGCGATCCTCGTCACCGGCGGCGCCGAAGCGGACCCGGTCGCCGGCCTTCAGGCGCTTGCCCGGCCGCATGAAGGCGCTCCAGCGATCAGGCGCCAGGCGCCTGTGCAGCGTCGCCTCGACCTGGACCGGCGAACCGTCGCCGCCCCCCTCGCCGCGGCCCTCGCGCAGTCCATCGAGCCGTGCGGGGATCACGCGTGTGTCGTTGAAAACCAGCGCGTCGCCGGCGCGGAGAAGGGATGGCAGGTCGCCGACGGCCATATCCTCGCGTCCCTGGCCGGGGCGGACGACGAGCAGTCGGGCGCTTTCGCGCGGGCTGGCGGGGCGCAGCGCGATGAGGCGTTCGGGAAGGTCGAAGTCGAAATCGGACAGACGCATGGGCGGGCGAACCTCCACGTCTCGGCCTCTTCGTCAAGCGCGCGATGGACAACGCCAGCCGCGATCCACACATTGGGTGGACAACCTCGGGGATTTTCATGCGTTTCGCGATCATCGCGCTGAGCATCGGCGCCGTCGCCGCCACAGCCGCCTGCAACCGCAAGACCGACAAGGCCGACGCCCCGCCGCCGGCCCCGGCCGAGACGGCGCAGCCCGCCGCGCCGGTCGTCGAGCCTGCGCCGGTCGAGGTCGCCCCCGGGTTTCGGCATGAGGCCGCTTTCGATGCCTCGGGATTCTATATGACCCCCCAGCCGGTGCAGATCGGGAACTATCGCCTGACCCATCTGGGGATCGGCGCGCCCAGCGACTTCCAGCAGTGGGAGAAGGGCGAGCGCGCCTCGGTATTCGGCCCCATCCTGCTGCAGTTCGACGACGTCACCAGTCCGACCCAGACCAACGAGATGGGCGGCGAGGCGCATGCCGTCAGCGTCCGCGTACTGCCGCAGGCCTACAGCCTCTCGACCGGCAAGGTGACGTTCAGGGGCGACGATCCGAAGCTTGGCGAGGTGTTGTTCAATGGAAACTTCGATCCGGCGGCCCTGGCCCAGGCGCGCAATGACGGCTCCAGCCAGGCCTTTGTGCTGCGCGGCCTGCTGAAGGTCGGAGAGGCGCCGGCCCGCCCCGTGGCCATGGTCTATTTCGTCGGCGAATGAGGCGGCGCCGAACCGGCGCGCCTGCTGCACCACGCCTGCACGAATCGCATGCTAGCTGCGGGTGAGAACCCTCCTCGCCTTCCTTTCCGCCTTGGCCAGCGCCGGCGCCCTGCTGCTCGCGGCCGGCTGCGCCCTGCTCCTGGTGCTGGCGCAGGGCGGGCGGTTCAGCGACCGGCTCGACATCCTGACCCACTTCACGCCTTGGCTTCTGCTCGGTGTCCTGGTCGCTGTAACGGCCTGGGCGCTGGCGGGGCGCCGGGGAGGACTGACGCCGGGGATTGCGCTGGTCGGCGGCCTCTCGGCGATGGTGCTGATGGGACCGGAGCTGCTCGCAAAAGCCGGCCAGAAGCATGGACCCGTCGATGGACCGACGCTGAAGGTCATCCAGTTCAACCTCTGGGGTCGCAATCGCGACCCGGAGGCAACGACCCGATGGATACTCCAGGAAGACCCGGACATCATCGTCTTCCAGGAAGGCTTCGCCAGATCTGGCGGCGTCGCCCGCGCTCTGGCGGACAGGTACCCGCACCGCACCACCTGCGCGGAACCGCGCGCCTGTTCGACGATGATCCTGGCGAAGCGCGCGCCGGTCGCGGAAGGCGGCCTGCAGGCCGGGGTGTCGAAGGCCAATCTGATGGGGGCCTGGGCCACCTTCAGGGGCAGCCGGGGTTCCTACACCGTCGTCGGCGCCCACTACACCTGGCCGGTTCCGGCCGGACCGCAGCAGCAGCAGACGCTCAGGCTGGCAAGGGTTCTCGAGACCTTCCCGAAGGAGAGTCTGATCGTCACGGGTGATTTCAACTCCACGCCGTGGTCGTTCTCGCTGAGGCGTCAGGATCACCTGTTCGGGCTGGAGCGGCGAACACGGGCTCTGCTCACCTGGCCGGCCGGCCGGTTCTCGCGCCTGCGGTTCGCGGCGCCCTTCCCGATCCTGGCCATCGACCAGGTCTACGCAGGGTCAGGCTGGAAGACGGTCGCGGTGAGACGCGGGCCGGAGCTGGGATCAGACCACTACCCGGTCGTCGTCGAACTGGCCCGCCCCTAGGTCGCGTTGGGAGGCGGGACCGCGATCAGTCCCGCCCCGGCCGATATCACGCGTCCGCGGCGACCTTCATCGAGACGATCTTGCCCGGCTGGCGGGGCGGCTCGCCCTTGGGCAGGGCGTCGATGTGGTCCATGCCGTCGGTCACCACGCCCCAGACGGTGTACTGGCCATCCAGGAAGGTGGCGTCGTCGAAGCAGATGAAGAACTGGCTGTTGGCCGAGTGCGGCTGGTTGGTCCGCGCCATCGAGCAGACGCCGCGGATGTGGGGCTCGCGCGAGAACTCGGCCTTCAGGTCCGGCTTCTTGCTGCCGCCCGAGCCGGTGCCGGTCGGATCGCCGCCCTGGGCCATGAAGCCCGGGATGACACGGTGGAAGACCACGCCGTCATAGAAGCCCTCCCGGGTCAGTTCCTTGATCCGCTCGACATGGCCCGGGGCCAGGTCAGGACGAAGCGTGATGGTGACCACACCGGTCTCGGTGGTCAGCAGCAGGGTGTTTTCGGCGTCGGTCGTCATGGGGGCTATTCCACCTTCACAGGGATGTTCACGTCACAGAGCGAGAAGTCGGCGCCCTTCGTCTTGCGCAGCCGCTTGATCTCGCCCCTGAACCAGGGGCCGGCCGGGTCGATGACCCGCACGGCCGGGCGTTCGGAAGCGGGTATATCGGCCAGAACACGCACGCGGTCCATCCGGTCCTGGGGCGCGGCCACCGGTTCTCCGGTCTTGATGGCGCGGATCGCTTCCAGACCGCTGATCACCCGGCCGAAGGCGGTGTAGCGCTTGTCGAGCGACAGATAAGGCTGGCGCATCAGGAAGAACTGGCTGTTGGCGCTGTCGACCTCATCGCCGCGCGCCATGCCGACCACGCCGGGGCAGTAGCTGCCCCAGGCGGCGACCTTCCCGTCGGCGGTCATCTCGCTCCAGCTCATGGCCTGGCTGACCACGGGCAGAGACTTCACGAAGCCCTCCTCCGTGCCCCAGGGGCTCGAGGCTATGGCGAACGGCAGGTCGGCGGTGCGCCGGAAAGTGAATTCGGCCTTCAGGTCGGGCAGGTCCGTGTCGCCCTCCCCGGTATCGGTCGGATCGCCGGTCTGGGCCATGAAGCGGTCGATGACCCGGAAGAAGGTGCGTCCGTCGTAGGTTCCCTTGCGGGTCAGGTCCTTGAGCCGCGCGACATGGCCGGGCGCGACTTCGGGGACCAGCTCGACGATCACCCTGCCCTTGCTGGTGTCGATGACCAGCACATCGTCAGGATCGGGCGTGCGCCAGTCGGAGGGGCCAGGGGCGGCCAGCGCCGGCGAGACGAAAGCGAGAGCGGCCGCAGCGGCGATCAACAGGGTGTCGTGACGCATGGCGGGCCTCCGTCAGCCGATCCTGGCCGGGATCTCGATGTCACAGGGATTGAGTGGCCGTCCGCCGGCCTTGGCCTTCGCTTCGGCGACCATCGCCTTGAAGGTCGGACCGGCCACGTCGAGCACCTGGACCTTCGGACGATGTGACGATGGCAGGTCGGCCAGCACCCGGACGGTCTTCATGACGTCCTGCGGCGCGGGCGCCGGCTCGCCGACCTTGATGGCCCCGACGGCCTCCTGGCCGGAGATCACCCGGCCCCAGGCGGTGTAGTTGTTGTCCAGCGACGGATAGGGGCCACGCATGAAGAAAAACTGGCTGTTGGCGCTGTCGGGGCTCTGCGCGCGGGCCATGCCCATCACGCCGGTGCAGAACAGACCCCAGGACGTCACCTTGCCGTCGGCCGCCAGCATCATCTGCATGCCGGGCATCGAACGCACCGGCAGCACGCCCAGAAACCCGACCTCGGTTGCGGACGGCATGTTGAAGTCGCCGGGCAGGCGGTCGACGACCGTGAACGCAGGCGCGGGCCCTCTCCGGAAAGGATACTCGGCCTTCAGATCCGGCAGATCCGACCCGCCCATGCCGGTGTTGGTCGGGTCGCCGGTCTGGGCCATGAAGCCGTCGATGACCCGGAAGAAGGTGAGGCCGTCGTAGAAGCCGGCCCTGACCAGGGTGCGCAGGCGCTCGACATGAGCCGGCGCGGCAGCGGGAACCATCTCCACCAGGATCCGCCCCTTGCTGGTCTCGAATACCAGAACGTTCTCGGGATCCGGCGTGCGCCACTCGGCGGCCGCCGGGACAGGCGCCTGGGCGAGGGCGGGGACCGTCGCCGCGGCGAGGGACAGGACAGCGGCGAGCGCGAGCGGCGCGACCTTCATGGATGACCTTCTCTGATGACGCCCCGTCAGCCCGCGTAGAACGCCGCCGCCCGCTTCACAAGCCCCGCGTCGTCGAAGCTGAAGGTTTCGACCACCTCACAGGCGCGCGTGGTGCTGAAGTAACGGATGGCCCCGCCGTCGACGCCGGACAGCACCGCGATCGGTTCGAACCGCAGCGCGGGCGCTCCAGGCGAGAAGGCGCCCGACCAGTAGGCCCGCAGTTCATCCTTGCCGCTGACCTCGCCCGACGCCTTGTCGAACCGCTGCCGGATGACCGGACTACGGAACACGATGTCCTCGGCGTAGTGCGACAGGATGCGATCCAGGTCGTGTGTGTTCCAGGCGGCGATCCATTCCTCGGCGAAGGCGTGGAGATCGACCGACTTCAAGCCCGCTGAACCTTTCCCAACAGGCGCTCGGCCACGCCGGGGGTCACGAACTTGGTGATATCCCCGCCGAGGATGGCGATTTCCTTGACCAGGCGCGAGGCCACGGCCTGGTGCCGGGGATCGGCCATCAGGAACACGGTCTCGATCTCGCGATCAAGCTGCTGGTTCATGGCCGTCATCTGGAACTCGTACTCGAAGTCGGCGACGGCGCGCAGCCCGCGCACGATGATACCGGCGTGAACCTCGCGGGCGAAGTGCATGAGCAGGCCCTTGAAGGGGATCACCTCGATCTCGGCGACCTTCTGCAGGTGCGCGGTCTCCTCGCGGACGATGGCCACCCGCTCGCCGAGACTGAACATCGGGCCCTTGCCCTCGTTGATGGCCACGCCGATCACCAGCTTGTCCACCAGCTTCACGGCCCGTCCGATGATGTCCAGATGACCATTGGTCATCGGATCGAACGTTCCCGGATAGAGTCCGACTCGCTGCACCCGGTACCCCCTTGCGCCTTGACCGCTAGGCGGGAGCCTGGGGCTCCCCGCTGCCGTCGTTGATTTCGTTGTCGTCTTCGTCGCCGCTTTCGGCCGAGGCTTCAAGCCTTTCCACACTCACCACGTGCTCATCGTCCGCGGTGCGGAAGACAATGACGCCCTGGGTGTTGCGGCTGGCGACGCGGATATTGGCCACAGGGCAGCGGATCAACTGGCCCTGATCGGTGACCAGCAGGATCTCGTCGGCCTGGTCGACCGGGAAGCTGGCCACGAGACGCCCGCCCTTGCGGGTCAGGTCCTGGGCCAGCAGGCCCTGGCCGCCGCGGCCCGTTCGCCGGAAATCATAGGCGCTGGTCCGCTTGCCGATGCCTTCGGACGACAGGGTGAGGATGAACTCCTCGGCCGCCTGCAGTTCGATGATTCGCTCCGGCGTCAGCTCGGCCTCGCCGACGTCTTCTTCGTCCTCCGCCGGCGCGGCGTCCTCGCCCTCGTCGCTCTCGGACTTGATGCGCGCGCGCTCGTACTTGAGGTAGCTGGCGCGCTCGGCCGGCGTGGCGTCGACGCCGTGCAGGATGGCCATCGACAGCACCTGGTCGCCGTCGGCGAGCCGGATGCCGCGCACTCCGGTCGATTCGCGGCCCGCGAACACGCGCACCTCGCCGACCTCGAAGCGGATAGCCCGGCCCAGGGCGGTCGTCAGCAGAACGTCATTGCGCGGGTCGCAAAGGCCGACGCCGATGATGGAGTCGCCCTCGTCCAGCTTCATGGCGATCTTGCCGTTGCGGTTGATCGAGGCGAAGTCGCTGAGCTTGTTGCGACGCACGTTGCCGGAGCGGGTGGCGAACATGACGTCCAGCGCGTCCCACTGCGCCTCGTCCTCGGGCAATGGCAGGATCGAGGTGATGCTCTCGCCCGGCTCGATGGGCAGAAGATTGACGAACGCCTTGCCCCGCGAGGTCGGCGTGCCGACCGGCAGGCGCCAGACCTTGAGGCGATAGACCTTGCCCCCGGAGCTGAAGAACAGCACCGGTGCGTGGGTCGAGGCGGAGAAGACGCGGGTGACGGCGTCCTCTTCCTTGGTGGACATGCCCGAGCGGCCTTTGCCGCCGTGCTTCTGGCTGCGATAGGTCGACAGCGCCGTGCGCTTCACATAGCCGCCGTGGGTGACGGTGATGACCATGTCCTCGCGGGGGATGAGATCCTCATCCTCCATCTCGGCGCCGCCCTCGACCATCTGGGTCCGGCGGGGGATCGCGAAGCGCTCGCGCACATCGACCAGTTCCTCGCGCACAACCGCCATGATGTTGGCGCGGTCGCTGAGCAGCTCGAGCAGCGTGGCGATGGAGCCCGCCAGTGTGCGGGCCTCGCCCATGATCTCTTCCTGGCCCAGGCCCGTCAGGCGGGACAGGGTCAGGGCAAGGATGGAGCGCGCCTGTTCGTCGGACAGCCGGACCAGGTCACCCTCGGTGATCACGGTCCGGGGATCGGCGATCAGGGCGATCAGGGGCATCATGTCGCCCGTCGGCCAGTCGCGCGCGCAGAGCCGCTCGCGCGCCTCCGCCGGGTCGGCCGAGCTGCGGATGATATGGATGAACTCGTCGATGTTGGCGACGGCGATGGCCAGGCCGACCAGCACATGGCCGCGATCACGCGCCTTGCTCAGCTCGAACCTGGTGCGCCGGACGACGACTTCCTCGCGGAAGTCGACAAAGGCGCCGATCATCTCGCGCAGGCCCATCTGCAGCGGCCGGCCGCGATTGAGCGCCAGCATGTTGTAGCCGAAGCTGCTCTGCAGCGCGGTGAAGCGGTAAAGCTGGTTGAGGACGACGTCGCCCTGGGCGTCGCGCTTCAGCTCGATGACGATCCGCATGCCCTGGCGGTCGCTCTCGTCGCGGATGTCGCTGATGCCCTCGATCTTCTTGTCGCGGACCAGTTCGGCGATGTGCTCGACCAGGCTGGACTTGTTCACCTGATAGGGGATGGCGATGATGATGATGGCTTCGCGATCCTTGCGAAGCTCGCCCACCGTAGCCACGCCGCGGATGATCACCGATCCGCGGCCTGTCATCAGCGCTGTGCGCGCCGCGGTGCGGCCGATGATCTCGCCACCGGTCGGGAAGTCGGGACCGGGCACGATATCGAGGATCTCGTCGAGACCGATCTCGGGATTGTCGATCAGGGCCAGGCAGGCGTCGACGACCTCGCCCAGGTTGTGCGGCGGAATGTTGGTGGCCATGCCGACGGCGATGCCGCCTGCCCCGTTGACCAGCAGGTTGGGAATCCGGGCCGGAAGAACAGTCGGCTCTTCTTCCTTGCCGTCGTAGTTCTCCTGGAAGTCGACGGTGTCCTTGTCGATGTCGGCCAGAAGCGCGGTCGCCGCGTGCGCCATCCGGCTTTCGGTGTAGCGCATGGCCGCCGGCATATCGCCGTCGACCGAACCGAAGTTGCCCTGACCGTCGATGAGCGGCAGGTTCATCGAGAAGGTCTGCGCCATCCGGGCCAGCGCGAAGTAGACCGACTGATCGCCATGCGGGTGGAAGCGGCCCAGCACGTCGCCAACCACGCGCGCCGACTTCGAGTACGGCCGATCGGGCGTCATGTTCAGGTCGTGCATCGAATAGAAGATGCGCCGATGGACCGGCTTGAGGCCGTCGCGCACGTCCGGGAGCGCCCGGCTCACGATCACGCTCATGGCGTAGTCGAGATAGCTGCGCTTCAGCTCGTCCTCGATGGCGATGGGGGCCACAGCCCCCCGCCGTCCATCGTCCGGAGGGGTCTTATTTTCGTCGGTCAAATGCGGGATTTTGCTATCAGAATCGGACCCAATACGTCCGCCCGTTAAGTAACATCCAAGACCCGCGGGCGCCACCTTCGGGCGCCGTTTTCACCCTTGCAGGAGAGTCTTTCCATGCGCCTTTTCCCGATCGTCATGACCGCCGCCGCCATCGCCCTTCCCGCGCTGGCCGCGCCCGCCTCCGTGAGCGTCAGCCTCAAGGGTCCCGCCGGCGAGGATCTGGGCCGCGCAACGGTTACCGAGGGCGCGCGCGGCGTGGTTCTGCGGGTCGAGGCCAGGGGCCTGACGCCGGGCTGGCACGGCCTGCACTTCCACGAAAAGGGCGACTGTTCGACCGCCGACTTCAAGTCGGCCGGCGGACATGTCCACGATGCCGCGACCGTGGTTCACGGCTTCCTAGCCGCCGGCCACAACGACGCCGGCGACCTGCCCAACATCCACGCCGGCGCCGACGGGACGGCGATGGTCGAGGTGTTCACGCCGTTCGTCTCGCTGGCGGCCGGCGGCGAAAGGCCAGGCCTGCTCGACAGCAACGGCTCTGCGCTGGTCATCCATGCGAAGCCCGATGATTACACGACCCAGCCGATCGGCGGGGCCGGAGACCGCGTGGCCTGCGGGGTGATCGGGGCGAAATGACGCCCTAGGTCTGGATCTGGCGGTCGGTGGCGGCCCGCAGCGCCGCCCGGCGTTCGGACAGCGCCACCAGCGCCACCCCGACCAGGGTGGCGCCGCCGCCCAGCACCAGTTGCAGGGTCAGGGTATCGCCCATCAGGCCGATGCCGATGCCGCAGGAGACCAGCGGCGTCAGCAGGAACCATGGCGTCACCCGTCCGGGCTCCCGCCGCTGAACCAGCCAGAACAGCAGGGCGGTGGCGCCGACGGTGGAGGCCAGAGCCGCCCAGACGACGGAGGCCCACACCATCCAGTTCGCCGCCATCGCCTTGGCGACCACGTCCCCCTCGAAGGCGAAGGACGCCGCCAGCAGCGCAGGCGCGGCGACCACGGAGGTCAGGGCCTGCATCTTCAGCGGCGGCACGCCGGGCATGCGCCGCACCAGCACCGTACCCAGCGCCCAGAGGCAACTGGCGACAAGACCGAGCGCGATGCCAGGCAGATCGGCGGCGCCGTGGGGGTCGAGGCTCATCCAGGCCACACCGACGAAGGCGACGATCATCCCCGCGAGAGCGCCCGGCGCCATCCGTTCACCCAGCATGCGCCAGGCGAAGAAAGCGGTCATCGGGATCCACAACTGAAGCGCCACCACCATGGGACTGAGGTTCTCGATCAGCGAAAAGCCCCAGTAGATCAGGCCGAAATGCAGCGGCCCGCACAGCAGGATGATCGGCAGGATCTGCTTCCACGGCGGAAACGGCGGCCGGAGGAACGGCGCCAGCACGATCAGCGCCACGCCAAAGCGCAGGCCGCCGACCAGAAGCGGCGGCAAAGCGTCGGTCGCCACCTTGGCGGCGGCGTTGTTGATGCCCCAGACCAGCAGGATGGCGCCGATGGCGCCCCACTCGGCAAGCGAGAACGACGAGCAGTCGGCGTTGACGGAGGAAGCGGGGGAAGTCACGGCCACGCTCATGGCACGCGGCCGGCGGAGGGTGAAGCCCCGGCATGCCGGACACCGCCGCCAGCGGGTGGGCCATGCCGGGTCAGCGAACTCGCGCCCGCGCCGAGTCTGCGGCGGGCGCGGACAGGGCCGGCCCTAGAACGGGATCTCGTCGTCGAGGTCGGCCGAGAAGCTTTCCTTGGGCCCGTTAGGCTGGCTGCGGCCGCCGCCGCCAGAGTAGCCGCCGAAATCGCCGTCATCTCGGGACGCGCCGCCGCCGGCGCCGCCGTCACGGCCGCCCAGCATGGTCAGTTCGCCGCGGAACTTCTGCAGCACGATTTCGGTGGAGTATTTCTCGACACCGGCCTGGTCAGTCCATTTGCGGGTCTGGATCGCGCCCTCGATGTAAACCGTCGAGCCCTTCTTCAGGTACTGCTCCACGACCTTGACGATGTTGTCGTTGAAGACGACGACCCGGTGCCACTCGGTGCGCTCCTTCTTCTCGCCGGTGGCGCGGTCGCGCCAGCTCTCCGACGTGGCGATGCGCAGGTTGGCGACCCGGTCGCCCGAGTTGAGAGTGCGGATCTCGGGATCGGCGCCCAGATTGCCGACCAGAATGACCTTGTTGACGCTGCCCGCCATGGGGATCTCCTTCACGCGCCCGGCGACCTGGCCCCTCACGAACGAGGCCCGACGATCGAACCTCCGGGCCGCGCCGGAATCTGACGCCCAGGTTAACGGGCGTTAACCCGTGACGAAAGCCACATGTTCATATTTTGTTCTCATTCGCAAGCGCTTATGCACAGCAAATTCGCCGCGGAATCACGAACGGGGAGGTCTGCCTACTGCACCGCGCCGGGGTTGATCAGCCGGCCATCGCCCGAGCGCACCAGAAGCAGGTACTGGTTGCCGTTCCACTTCTGGGCCCGGAAGATCCCGCCGCGTCGCAGGTGGATGAAGCTGCCCTGATAGGCGCCGACCATCTCGGCGTTCTGGCCGCCCAGGCGCAGGAAGCGAAGGCGCATGCCCTCAAGCTGCGCCGCGCATTTCTCGATGGTGTCGATATTGCGGGCCACGATGTTGAACTTGTAGCCGCCGTCCGGGAGGATGCCCATGTGGTAGCAGACGCCGCGATCCAGCGGCGCCTCGAACGCCTTCTCACAGGCCGAGAGGCCCAGGGCGGATGCGGCGATGGCAAGTGTCAGGGCGATGCGGTGCATGCGAGGAGCCTAGACCCTAAACGAACCCCGGCTCAACCCACCGTCGGGATCGAACAGTTGGGCCCCTGCTCCACGAGGGTGCGGAAACGGCGATTGTCCTGCGAGATTTCGACCTTGTCCCGGACGAGGCGAAGCGTCTGCTCGCTCCAGCGGCCATAGGTCGCGCCGCCCCGCTTTTCGCACTGGCCGGCGAACAATGCCTGCACGCAGCTGTTGAGATCCATGGCGCCGGCCTGAGACCAGCCACCGCTGGCGTAGCGCCAGCACATGGATCCGACGGCCGTGGCCTGGCTCGGCTCGTCCGCGTCGATCGGCGCGGGCTGGGTCGGCGCCGGCGTCACCGGGCTGGGCGGCAGGGGGGCCAGGATGGTGCCGGCCGAGTCGGCGGCAGCAAGGGCGCCCGTCTCGTCAACCCCGACATCGAGGGCGCCGGTGGCGACGCCGTTGCGCTGCGCGCATTCGGTCAGGGTGATCTCGCCGGCGAACTGACCGGCGACAAAGCAACGAATCGGCCGGGCGGGATCGAGCCGGCTCTCGTCGTCACGACCGGTTTCAACGACAAGGCCGGCCTGCGAGGCTGGCGGCGGCGCGGCCGGGGCCCTGCTGCCGCGCATGATCGTCACGGCGATGAGGATGCCGAGCAGAAGCGCGACGCCGCCGCCGACGGCCAAGACTATCCGGCGGTCCTTGAAGAATTCCATGCCAGAACCGCTAGCGTGCGGTGACGACGCTTTCAAGTCCGCGTCAGAATCCGCCTGTCAGACGGTCCAGGGCGGCCTGGTAGTTTGAGATCTGGTTGGTCAGATAGGCCGGAGCCGCCCCTCCGGCGCCGGGCGCGGCGGTTACAGCCGGCTTGGCCGCGGACTCCAGGGTTCGATAGGCGTCGCGCACCCGGGTCAGCGACTTGGCGATCGCGGCGAGGGACGCAGCGACGCCATCCTTGGAACCGAGATTGAGGTCGATATCGAGGCCGATGCCGAACACCGGCCCTTTGCCATCGGCGGAGACACTCTTGCCGGCTTTGTCGATCACGGTGTTGCGCACGACGCCCTGCGCCAGGCCGATGGCTTCGAGTGCGTCGCTGCCGCCCTTGCCGGGCAGGATTTCCACAGACGCCGACTTCTGCTGCGGACTGACCTTGATGCGACGGTACTCGCCATCGGCCACGACTTCGACCTTCACCTTGCGGCCGCCGGCGCGCTGGACCTTCTCGGCCAGGGAATCGAGGGTGTCATTGGCCTCGATCGTCACCGCGGACAGGCGCCCGCCCTGGGCGGTGCGGATCTGGAAGCTGTCTCCGGCCCGGACCGAGGTCGACGAGACCAGCCTCTGGGAGTCGGCGTAGAGCAGCGCGCCCTTGGGCAGGCCGAGCTTGTCCAGTGCGCTGGCCCCGGTGGTGTCGACGGCGATCGAGGTGGCTGTGGCCATACCGTCCTTGCCGGTCACCCGCTGCGCCTCGACGGCGCCGGAGGTCACATCGATCTTGGCAAGATAGCCGTCCCTGGTGGAGATCGGCATCGCGCCGGGCTGATCGGCGCTGGCGCCGCCCGCCACCCAGACCTTGCCATCGGCGACGGACATGGCGGTGACGGTGTCGTTTCCGGTCCCGCCGAAGTAGGCGAGGTTGTCGCCGGCGGTGCTCGACAGATCGGTCGAAAGGCGCGCCGCGAAGGCGTCCTGGGCCCCGTTGTAGGCGCGGGTTACGCCGCTGACGTCGAGCGCTCCGTTGGAGGTCGCACCGGCCACCCAGAGGTAGCCGCCGTCCAGACCCAGTCCCTTGATCGTTCCGCCGCCCATAACGCCCAGGTCGCGCGTCGCGCCCGTCGTGAAACTGGCCGCCGAGGTATGGGTGGTGGTCGTTACCTTCACCGGGTCGGTTCCGCCGTTGTGCGCCCCATAGTCGGCCGAGGACACGGTCGGCACGCCGTTTGTCGTTGTAGTGGTGGTGATGTTGGTGAAGCCGTTGTCGTCGGTGCGAACCGTGCCTGTCACACTGGGCGTGACCGTGAAACTGCGCAGCACGCCCCGGCCGCTTTCGACCCCGGCCACCGTCACGGTCGAGCCGTTGACGACCATGCCGCCGACGCTGTCCTCTCCGGCCGAGCCGAACTGCGTCGTGAACAGGGTCTTCGGCGCCCCCTTGGCGTCGGGCGCCACGGCCATCAGGTAACTATCCCAGCTGCCGACCATGCCGCCGCCGCCGGGCAGCGACGACCTGGTGCGGCCGGCGACATAGACGACTCCATTGTCGCCAAAACCGACCTCGGTCGCCTCGTCGGCCTCGAGCGCGCCCCGGCGCTGGGTCCACAACTCGTCGCCCTTGGCGTCGAACACGGTGACGAAGCTGTCGGTCTTGTCCGAGGCGGCGGCGGAGTTGATCGGTCCGTTGCTGGCGCCGTTCAGTTCTCCGGTCACACGTCCGGCGATAGCCACCCGGCCATCGCCGGCGATGCTGAGCGCCAGGCCGTCGGCCTTGTCCGCGGCGCCGAGGGTGCGGGCGAACATCAGCTTGCCGGCGCTGTCGTACTTGAGCAGCGCCACGTCGCGCTCGCCCTTGACCGTCTGGTTGTGCACCGTGCCGTCGACCTCGGCCAGTACATACAGGGCGCCGTCCGCGTCGATCTTGCTCGCCCGCACGGTCTCAATTGTGCCTTCCAGCGCACCGGAGGAAATCTTCGACCCGGGCGCGCCGACCGTGGTGCCGTCCAGCTTGACGAGGGTGCTTTCGAACTTCCCGTCCTCGGTCTTGGTGTTCTTGTCCGGGTCGGGATTGCCGGCGTAGGTCGTCACATAGACCGCGGGGGTCGTGGAGGCCGCCGAGAAGGTCAGCTGTTCGATGGAGTCGCCGCTGATCTTGAACGCGTAGTCGTCCGCGATGGCCGGCAGCGTCACCGTGGTGCCGCCCGTCGTGACCTTGCGCGGCTCGCCCGGCGTACGCTCGACGCTGAACCGCGACTGCAGTCCGGCGGCGGACAGCCTGTCGTTGATGTGGGCTGTGACGGCCCCCATCGTCCGGGCTCCGGAGATGTCCGCCAGATCGATGGCGATGTTGTGGGTGACGTTGCCGCGCTTGACGGCGATGTCGAACTTCACATCGCCCTGGAAGGCTGCGACCGCGTCGCCCTGGGCGCCGGTGTGAACCTTGCCGGTCTTGTAGCCGTAGATCGCCCGCGGCACGCCGACCTCGGACTTGTTGGTGATCATGGTGTCCCCGCGGGTGATCCGCATGGTGTCCATTTTCAGCTTGTCGGCGTACCCGGTGATCTCGGTCAGGCCGCGGGTGAACACCGCAGCCAGCCGGTTGGTCTCTGCCTGGGTGATGCCGGTCGTCTTGGCGCGCTCGGCGAGGCCGTTCAGCGCGTTCAGGCCCTGATATAGGGCGAATAGCTTCTTGTAGTCAGCGCTGGCGCCCGGCAGGTCGAGCTGCGCTGCGCCTTCGTCGATGAATCGCCGGCCGGCCAGGGCCTGTTTGACCAGCTCACTAGACTTCAGGGCGGTGGAGGTCGTCGCCCAAGGCGGCGTTGGCGCATACTTGGGCTTGCCGCCGACCGTGGAACCAGCGCTCGTCACTCCGGCGGGGGCCAGTCCGCCAGTGCGCGCCTGGTAAAACCCCAGGAGAGAGCTGCTATCGATCGAGATGGCCATGGGGGCCCTGGACAGAATTCCGCGGCAACAGTTTGCCTGATAAGGGCTGAGGACTCGTTAAGGAGACGTCAGGCGGCGATCAGCCCGGCCGCGATGAGCTGGGCGCGGGCCGCCGGAGCCAGCGCTTCCCACTCATCACGCAGAATGCCGAGTAGCACGACATCTCGCGGCGCGCCGTTCTTCAGTACGTGACCAAGAAGATAACCTTCGCGACGGAATCCCGCCGCCGTCTGGATCTTCATGGCGGCGTCATTGTCCGCCATGACCTCGGCCCAGACCTTTTGAAGGCCCAGTTCATTGAAGGCCCGATCGAGGCCGAGCACCTGCGCGGCGCGGCCAACGCCCCTGCCCCGCGCCTCGCGATCGCCGACAAACCAGTTCCAGGCCACCCGACGATGATGCCCGGACAGGCCGGTTAGCGTAAGAAGGCCGGCCGGACGACCGCAGCGCTGTATCATCCATCCGCAAATATCAGGATCGGTGCAGAGTTCGGCAAACCAGGCGCGATGAGCATCACGCCCCGATACGTCGGCGTCAGACATCCAACGCGCCACGTCCGGCTCGGCTCGCCACAGAAAAAGTCTCTCCTCGTCGTCCGGGACGAGGCCACGCAGTTCAATCATTAAAAGGCCCCGCCGCTACCCGGCGGCCGCACGTCTCGGGCGGCACCGGAAGCGCCCCCATTAACCCTTGAAGAGCGACAGAACGATTTGCGGGGCCGAGTTAGCAATCGACAGTGCCTGGGCGCCAAGCTGTTGCTGTACCTGCAAGGCCTGCAGTTTGGCGCTCTCCTTGGCCAGGTCGGCGTCCACAAGACTACCGATGCCGGTGTTGAGCACGTCGGTCAGCCTGGTTACGAAGCTGTTGTGGGAAGACACCTGCTTGGACTGCGCACCCATGTCGCCCAGCGCCTGATTGACGTTTGCAATGGAACTGCTGAGCAGACTCTGGATAGCCGTTGCAAGCGTCGCCGTGCTAATCGAAGTCGTCGCGCCCATTGTGATGATGGCCCCGCCAAGGGACATATCCTTGGCCGATAGCGTGATAAACGAGCTGGCGTCGGCATTGGCAAGGAAGCGGATGCCCGCCCCAAGTGAACCGTCGAGCATATTGGCCCCGTCGAACGAGGCGTCGGCTGCAACTTGGGTCACCTGACGCAGAAGCGACTTATAGTCCGCGTCGAGGGCGGCGCGCGAAACGGAGTCCAACGAAGGGTCCATCGCAGCGGTTACCTTCTCCCTCATGGAGAGCAGCAGGTCCGAGATGGATTCACCGGCCGAGAGGGCCACGTCGGAGATCGACTGGGCCCGGTCGAGGCTCATTTTCACAGCCCCAAGGGCTCCAACGTCGGCGCGCTGCGACTGGGCGATACCCCAGATCGAGGCATTGTCCTTGGGCCCCTGAATCTTCAGGCCGGTGCTGATGCGCGACTGCGAACTGGACAGCGCATCATTGGTCCGGTTGAGATTCTGCAGCGCGACCATGGCAGATTGATTGGTGTGAACGCTGATCGACATGAATTGTTCCTCGCACGACGCTTCTGGACGCAACGCGACTCATCCGAGACGCTCCACATCAGACTTGGCGGGAGAACGTTGGCTTATGGTTAACGCCTGTAAACGATGAAAGCCGCCGTCGCGAAGCGACGTCGGGAAAAAGCAGTCATTGCGGCCCGACGGGCCGGTGCGGAGATCCGCTAGCTGCGCGAGTCGATCACGTCGCCGGGCGTATAGCCGGCGGCATCTTTCAGACGGACGACCTCATCGCGGGGGAACTGCCTGACGACCTCGCCTGTCCGGCGGTCGAGCGTCTTGTAGACGAACCCGCCGGACACCCGGTCGACTTCGATGACCAGCCTGAGATCCGTGTTATGGCGTGGCGCCTCTACAGCGGGCGGTGCTTCTACAGCAGGTGCCACCGGCGTTGGAAAGGCTCCGAGATCCGGTATCGGCAGACCAGATGTGATTGTTGCTTTCATTTCTCCTGACGCCGACACTTTGCTGCCGGCGGCCCTCCTGTGAACGGACGGCGATGACCACTCGGCCATCGCCGCCGCAAACGGAGGCGGACGTCAGACGCCCGCCACCATGCTAGCCTAGCGGAAAAGCCCCAGCAGCGAGTTCGTGGCGCCGTTGGCGATAGACAGCGCCTGGATGCCCAGCTGTTGCTTGGTTTGCAGGGCCTGCAGCTTGGCGCTTTCCCTTGCGAGATCAGCGTCAACGAGGTTGCCCACGCCGGCGTCGAGGGTGTCTTGCAGCTTGGCGACGAAGCTGAGGTGCGACTCCAGCGCCTTCGAGCCGGTGCCGAGTTTGGCCAGGGCCGCACCGACGTTCGTGATCGACGTGCTGACGGTCGTGACCATTGCGGCCGCGATAGTCGCGGTACCCAGGGACGCAGCTGCGGCGACAGTGACGTTGGCGCCGCCGAGAGCCAGGGATTGCGCCGCAACCGTGATCTTGGACGTGCCGTCCGCGTTGGCCAGAGCAACAACTGAGTTGCCAGAAGCCTTGATCATGTTTGCGCCGTTGAAGTCGGCGTTCGTGACGGCCTTCGTGATCTGATCACGCAGGGCCTTGAAGTCCTCGTTCAGAGCAGCCCGACTTGTAGAGTCAAGCGTCGTATCTGAAGCCGCGAGGGACTTTTCCTTCATCTGGATCAGCAGATTGGAAACAGTCTCGCCTGCGGCCATCGCGACATCGATGGTGGACTGTCCGCGCTCAAGCGACCCCTTGACGGCGTTCAGGGCGTTCGCAGTACCGCGCTGGGTCTGGGCAATGGCCCAAATGGCGCCGTTGTCCTTTGCAGTGCTGACCTTCTGGCCGGTATTGATCCGGTTCTGGGTGGTGCCCAGTTCCGAATTGGTCTTGTTCAGGTTTTGAAGCGCAACGAGCGCGCCAGAGTTCGTGTTAACGCTATTCAGCGTCATGATCGAATTTCCTTTTCCAGGCGACCGGCGTCATTTTGACTACCGGGGGCATTTTGCCCACCTGACAGGAAGCAATCGCCGGGCCAGATCGGCCAACCAGGCAAAGTCGACTAAGATATTGAAATTATTGAATTAAGTATCTTTTAAGGATGGCGGAGCCCGGCAGGATTTGCCTACATAGGGGCGAGCGCGGAAATTCCTGCCGGGCGACCCGGAGGAAAAGGCTGCCGGGCAGGGCTTCTGGAGCCCCGCCCGGCGTCGCGGCCTACTGGAACAGACGGGACAGGATCTGGGTCGAGCTATTCGCGATCGAGAGCGCCTGAATGCCGAGCTGCTGCTTTGTCTGCAGAGCCTGAAGTTTGGCGCTTTCCTTCGCGAGGTCGGCGTCGACCAGATTCCCAACACCCGCGTCGAGGCTGTCCTGCAGCTTGCCGACGAAGGTCGCGTGCCCCTCGAGCGCCTTGGAACTGGTGCCAAGGCGAGCGAGAGCCGCGCCGGTGTTGATGATGGAGGTTGAGACCGTCGTGACCATGGCCGCAGCCAGGGTCGACGTTCCGATCGAGGCCGTCGCGGCGACGGTCACGATGGTTCCACCCAGGGCCAAGACTTCAGCAGCCACGGTGAGCCTGGACGATCCGTCCGCATTGGCGAGGGCCTGGAGACTCGCGGCGCCGGATTTGATGAGGTTGCCCCCATTGAAGTCGGCGTTAGAGACAGCCTTGGTGATCTGTTCACGCAGGGCCTTAAAGTCCTCGTTGAGAGCGGACCGGCTGGAGGTATCGAGACTGGTATCCGACGCCGCCAGGGCCTTTTCCTTCATTTTCAACAGCAGATCAGAGACGCTTTCGCCGGCAGCGAGCGCAACGTCGACCGTTGAGCTAGCCCGACCGAGCGAGTCCTTCACGGCATTCAGAGCCAGCGAAGTGCCACGTTGCGACTGGGCGATAGCCCAGATAGCGCCGTTATCCTTCGCACTGGAAATCTTCATGCCCGTGCTGATGCGGTTCTGCGTCTGCGAGAGCTCCTTGTTGGTCACGTTGAAGTTATTGAGCGCGACCATCGCGCCCACGTTCGTATTGACCGAATTCATCGGCTTTCCTTCCATTCTGGTCGGGATGAGGGGTGCGGCTTTAGCCGCGGAGCATTCTTGCTCACCCGGCAACATCGCAAAGGCCGGGCCAGACCAACTCCGGCCGGCTCACGTTTATACCTTTGTATTTTATAGGTATTTTTCAGCGCCTACCGACACTGACCGGCCCCAGGACAACAACCGCCCGGCTCGAATGGCCGGGCGGCAGAGTTTGCCGGAAAAACGGAGGGCCTGGCGGGCTCAGGCGACCTCAGGGGCGCCCGACAGGCCATTCATCATGATACGGTTGATGTCGATCAGGGCATCAATGTCATCTTCGCGCCGGATCACCGAACTGGTGTAACGGCTGACCCAGAGGCTGAGCGAGATGATCTGGGCGCGAAGCGGCATGGGCAGCTGGTTTTCAGGCGCAGAGCAGTCGCTGGCCAATGCCGACCAAAGGCGGCGGTTCCAGTCCAGGGCGTCAATCCGCCCCTTTGTATCCTCTTCCGGCAACTCGGCAGCCTGAATGAGGGCGCGCGTGACCTGACCGAAGAGGCGGTACTCCGCCTCGCGGGGGTTTTCAGCCCGCGCTGCGGCTTTCTGGTACGCCTGCAGGGACATTGCCCAACCTTTCGTCTTCGTACTCGATCAACTTCCGGCACAGCATAAGGGCCTTGTAGTAATCTTTGCTCATGGCGTGCTTGGATATGGAAACGCAGTCGGCCAGGACGTCCGGGTTGCGGATAACGCCCATGAACTCTGATAGCCTGCGCACGAACTCGTCGTAGTGGCGGAGCGCTCCAGGCTCATCCAGGTACATCATCATAACAGGAAAGTAGATCATCCGGGCCGGGGTTACGGCCTCTTCCGGCTGCATGATGTCCTTCTCGCGGAGCACGGACGCCTTGTTCTGGAGGACCAGGACACCACGTCGATCGCCATTCTGCACGACGGCGCCGTTGAGGACGAACTTCTCTCCGGGCTTCAGTGACAGTTTCAACGGCACGGCGTCTCACTCCGAAGTCTGGGGCGCGCCCGTCCGGGGAGCGGCTGCTCCCGAGAATCCAACCGGCCCTATGAAGGGAAGGCTAAGGTCGCACGGTTAACGGGACATTGCCCAGCCCGCGACCTCTCGCCGCTGGTTAATGCGCCGTTAGGCATAATCGGGGCATCGGGAAGGGGCATTGTCGTCCACCCAACGGAGTCGCGCGCTCATGCCGCAGCCCAGGATCAAGTCCCAGACCTCGGCCATCGCGCTGGGCATGGAGCCGGCGCAGGTGGCCGCGGCCGCGCCACGCATGTCCGGTCAGATCGCGGGCGAATCCGGGTCCCGCGCCGCGCTGGACCGCCTGAACACAGCGGTGGCCGAACTGAAGGCCGTGGCGGCGCAACCCCTGCTGTCGCAGGCGGTGGTGGCGCTGCAGGCCGATGACTTCAAGACCGGCGGCGACCTGGCCATCAAGGCCCTTGAGATCGACGAGAAGAGCGGCTTTGGCTGGTATCTGCTGGCCATCGCCAGGGAACGGGCCGGCGACTTCGCAATGTCGGTCAAATGCTATGAGTCCGCGCTCGCCCTGATCCCGGATCACGCCGAGATCGCCAATGACCTGGGTCGTCTCGCCTATCGCATGGGCATGATCGGCACCGCCGAAAAGCTGTTCTCGCACTACCTCGCCAGCCACCCGGACTCGTTCGAGGCCGCCAACAATCTGGCCTGCGCCGTGCGCGACCAGGGCCGGTTCGCCGAGGCGATCGAGATTCTGCGTCCGGCGATCCATGCGACGCCCGATAGCGCCCTGCTCTGGAACACGCTTGGGACCGTGATTGGCGAAGAGGGCGACCCGGCCACCTCCACCACCTTCTTCGACGAAGCCCTGCGCATCGACCCGCAGTTCAGCAAGGCCCGGTACAACCGCGGCAACGCCCGCCTCTCCCGCGGCGACCGGCAGGGCGCGCTCGAGGACTGCGAGACGGCGATGCAGGCGGCCATGGCGCCCGATGAGCGGCAGATGATGGAGCTGGCCCGGTCGACCATCCTCATGGCCCTGGGGCGGGTGGGCGAGGGCTGGGACGCCTACGAGGCGCGGCTGCACCCGGCGTTCGCCGACGTCACCCACTACCTTATCGACCGTCCGAAGTGGACGCCGGAAAGCGACCTGTCCGGCCGCACCCTGCTGGTCATCGGCGAACAGGGGCTCGGCGATGAGGTGATGTTCGCCAACGTCCTGCCGGACCTGATCGAGGCTCTGGGCCCGGACGGACAGCTGATCCTGGCCGTGGAGCCTCGGCTCGCGCCGCTGTTCCAGCGCTCGTTCCCCGACGCGCTGGTCGGGCCGCACGCCACCTTCAAGGTCGATGCGCGCTCAGTGCGTGGCCTGACCTTCCTGGAAGACCTCGAAACGGTCGACCTCTGGACACCGATCGGTTCGCTGCTGCGCCGGTTCCGGCGGACGGTGGACGCCTTCCCCCCGCGTGCGCGGTTCCTGACGCCCGACCCGGCACGCGTCGAGCACTGGCGGGCGACGCTCTCCCCCCTGCCCGGCCTGCGGGTCGGACTGCTTTGGAAAAGCCTGCTGATCAACAGCGCCCGTCACCGCTACTACTCGCCGTTCGAACAGTGGGCCCCGATCCTGAAGACGCCGGGCCTGAGCTTCATCAACCTGCAGTACGGCCACTGCGAAGCGGAACTGGAGTTCGCCCGGCGCGAGTTCGGCGTCGAGATCTTCCAGCCGCCGGGCATCGACCTCAAGCAGGACCTGGATGACATCGCCGCGCTCTGCTGCGCAACGGACCTGATGGTCGGGTTCTCGAACGCCACAATCAACCTGGCCGGGGCGTGCGGCGCGCCGGTCTGGCTGATAACCGTCGAGGGCGCATGGACCTGCCTCGGCTCGGACGTCTATCCTTGGTATCCACAGGCGCGCTGCTTCGCCTCGAGCGACTACCAGGACTGGACGCCGGTCATGGGCGATGTCGCCGACGCCCTGAAGGTTCGCGCCGGCGCCGTGAGCCCCAGCTGACGACCATGGTCCTTGCCATCCTGCAGGCGCGCATGTCCTCCACCCGGCTGCCGGGCAAGGTCATGGCCGACCTCGCCGGCGCGCCGATGATCCTGCGGCAGATCGAGCGGCTTGATCGCACCTCCGGCCTTGGTCGGATCGTGGTGGCGACGTCCGACCAGTCCAGTGACGATCCCCTCGCCCGCGCCCTGGACGGCGCCGGGGTGGCGGTGTTTCGGGGATCGCTGAACGATGTGCTGGCGCGGTACATCGGGGCGCTCGACGCCTTTGGACCCGCGGAGGTCGCCGTTCGCCTGACCGCTGACTGCCCACTGGCCGACCCCGGGGTGATCGAGGCCACCATCGCCCTGCGCGAGGCGGCCGGGGCCGACTACGCCGCGAACGCCGGCGAACGGCGGACCTTTCCAAAGGGGCTGGATGTGGAGGTCTTCCGGGTTGAGGCGCTGCGCGCCGCCGCCGCGGAAACGCGCGATCCCTACGACCGCGAGCATGTCACGCCTTTCCTCTACAGGCGGCCGGAGCGTTTCGCCCTCGCCTTCCACCATCAGGCCGTTGATGAGGGTGATGTGCGCTGGACGGTCGACCGGCCCGATGACCTGGACTTCGTGAGGGCGGTGTACGCGGCGCTCTATCCGGAGACCCCGGCCTTCACCAGCGACGACGTCCGCGCCTTCGTCCGGAGCCGCCCGGACCTCCTGACCCTCGGGGGAGACCGCCGCCTGTGACCGCCCCGACCATAATCTTGCGCGATCTGACCCCGGAGGATCGCCCGCGCATCCTGGGCTGGCGCAACAGCCCCGAGGTCGCGGCCTACATGTACTCGGAGCATGCGATCAGCCAGGTCGAGCATGACCGCTGGTTCGATGGCCTGGGGGGCGATCCGCGCCGTCGCTACTGGATCATCGAGGTGAACGGCGAGCCGGTGGGCCTGGCCAACCTGGCCGATATCGACCGGACACATCGGCGCTGCGCCTGGGCCTACTACCTCGCCAGTCCGTCCGTTCGCGGCCTGGGCGTCGGCTCCTTTGTCGAATTCCAGGTCATCGAGCATGTGTTCGGCGTGCTGGGGCTGGGCAAGCTGTGGTGCGAGGTCCTGGCCACCAACGAGGCGGTCTGGAAGCTGCACATGCTGCACGGCTTCGAACGCGAAGCGCTGTTCCGCCGGCATGTCTTGAAGAATGGCGAGCCCGTCGACGTCATCGGTCTGGGTCTTCTGGCCGAGGACTGGGCGGCGCGGCGCGGCGACATGGCCGATCGCCTGCGCGCCCGGGGCTTTGCGGTCTAGCGGAACATCGGCCCGCCTGACGGGTTGACTCCGGCGCTGGCGCCTCAGCCCTGCCTTGCCGGAAATCCCATGACCCACGCGTCCGACGACCAGACTCCCGGCGAGACCGACGAGGACGCCGCCGCAGAAAAGACCACGCCGGCCGTTGATGATCGCGGAGCCAACGCTGCTGACGATGTGGATGACGACGCCGACCCACATGTCGATCGCCAGCTCGACAAGGGCCTGAAGGAAACCTTCCCGGCCAGCGACCCGGTGTCGATCAACCCCGGCGCGGACTGATCGCGGCGCTGGCCGCGACATTTCGCGGTCAGCGCGAAAGCTGCTTGAACATCCCTCACAGCGCTTTAGGCTGACAACGAATTGAACGTTTGTTTGAGGTCGGTTCGGCCGCCTCGGGGGATCAAGATGAGCCAGCGCTTCGAAGGCACTGAAAACTATGTCGCGACCGATGATCTGAAGATCGCGGTCAACGCCGCCATCGCGCTGCAGCGTCCGCTGCTGATCAAGGGCGAGCCGGGCACCGGCAAGACCGTGCTTGCCGAGGAAGTGGCCAAGGCGCTCGGCGCCAAGCTGATCACCTGGCACATCAAGTCGACGACCAAGGCCAGCCAGGGCCTGTACGAGTACGACGCCGTCACGCGCCTGCGCGACAGCCAGCTGGGCGACGAGCGCGTCAAGGACGTCAAGAACTACATCAAGAAGGGCAAGCTCTGGGAAGCGTTCGAGTCCGACGCCCGCCCGGTGCTCCTGATCGACGAGATCGACAAGGCCGACATCGAGTTCCCCAACGACCTCCTCCAGGAGCTCGACCGGATGGAATTCTACGTCTACGAGACCGGCGAGACGATCGCCGCCAAGATCAGGCCGGTGATCATCATCACCTCCAACAACGAGAAGGAGCTGCCGGACGCCTTCCTGCGCCGCTGCTTCTTCCACTTCATCCGCTTCCCAGACGAAGAGACCATGCAGAAGGTCGTCGACGTCCACTATCCGGGCATCAAGCAGAAGCTGGTCGCCGAGGCGCTGCGCATCTTCTACGACATGCGCAAGGTGCCGGGCCTGAAGAAGAAGCCTTCGACGAGCGAGCTGCTCGACTGGCTCAAGCTGCTGATGGTCGAGGACATCGACGAGGCCATGCTCAAGGAAAAGGATCCGACCAAGCTGATCCCGCCACTGCACGGCGCGCTGCTCAAGAACGAGCAGGACGTCCACCTGTTCGAACGCCTGGCCTTCCTGGCCCGCCGCGAAGGCAGCGGGGCCCGTCCGGGGCAGTAGCAGATCGCGGCATCGCCGTTTGATCGAGGGGACAGGGCGCCGCACCTGTCCCCTTTTTCATGTTTGAATGCCGTGCGTTACCGCGATTTCACTGGCCCGTCGGACGCCGCTGCTCCACGTTTCGGACACAAGCTCAAAGGGACCACCCCATGAACCGCCCTCTCCTGCTGCTCGCCGGCGTCGCCGTCCTGGCCCTCGGCGCCTGTGACCATCCCGACGCCGCCCGGCAACGCGAGGCCAATGCGCTGAAGGTGGTCAACAAGCTCGACTGTCCGGAGCGCCAGGGCGCGTTGAGGCGCAGCACGGCGGCCAGCGACGGTCTGTCCTGCGTCTACGCCAGCGACCGGGCGGAGGTGACGCTTCGGGTTGTCCAGGTCGGCGGGGGCACGCCGTCAGACGCCCTGGCGCCGATCGAGGCGGAACTGAAATCGATCCTGCCGAACGTGAAGACGACCCCGGCCGCCTCGGACACCGAAGAGGTCGACATCCGCCTGCCGGGCGTCAGCATCCAGGCCGGCGAGGCCGGCGCCAAGGTCCGCGCCCCGGGCGTCGAGGTGAACGCCGTCGACGGCGGCGGGGCCGAAGTCCGCGCCACGCGCAACGTCACCACCATCCAGTCAAGCGAGAAGGGTCGCGGCGACGGCGTCTCGGCTCGCTACATTCTGGCCAGCGACACCGCGACCGGCGAGTGGAAGGTGGTCGGCTACGACGCGCGCGGCCCGATCGGCGGCCCTCTGGTCGTCGGCGTTGTCAAGATCCGCGACAAGGAAGGCGAGCATGGCGACGTCTTCGAGGACGTCGCCGACCTGGTCCGTCACAATGTCGGCGGTCGCGACGCCAAGGCCGCGATCATAGTGGAGTGACCTCGGTCACCCGGTAGGCCAGCATACGGCCGTCCTCGTCGGCGACGGAGACGTATTCCCCGACCGTAAACCGGTGATCGCCCAGGCGGTGAACCGGCTCGTCGTCGGCGTCGTCCGCGTCGTCGTAGTCGAAGAACCAGGTCTGGCCACGACGGGCCAGTCGGCCGGTGACGGCTTCATCGTCAGGTGCGAAGCGGCGCACCGAACAGTCGGCCCGCGCCGCCTGGAAGGCGTCCACGTCCAGCTTCCCGTCCTCGAGCAGGGGCGCGACCACGGTGTAGCCACGGTGGTCGTCGCCTTCGGCGAATTCGGTGCCCGGATTGCGCGCAAGGCGCATCACGATACGCGACAGCGTCATGGGTATGCCTCGTACTCTTGGTCTTAGTGGGACAGGAACAGCGACGGACCGTCGTTGTTCAGCAGCGTTCGGGTCGTCCCGCCGAAGATGTATTCCTGCAGACGCGGGTGCCCGAAGGCGCCGGCCACCAGGATATCGGCCGACACCGCGCCGGCGCCGTCGAGCAGCAGTTGCGCCGCATCGCCGGTCCCGTTGATCAACCTGACCTCGGCGGTGACGTTGCGGGCCGCGAAGAAGGCCTTCAGGCGGTCAGGATCGAAATTGCGCGACGAGGCGCCCGGGGCGGCCAGGATCACCACGCGGGAGGCCTTTTCCAGGAGCGGCAGCGCCGTGCGCGCCGCCCGGGAAGCCTCCTTGCCGCCATCCCACGCCACCGCCACCACGCCGTCGGCGCGCAGGCCAGACCGGGCGACGATCGTGGGACGCTGCTCGTCGGCGACCATCTGCTGGAAGGCCTCGGCGAGCGGGCCGCGACCACGGGCGGCTTCGGTGTCGAACAGCACGACGTCCGAAAGCCGGCTCTCCATGGACAGGCCCGCCCAGACGGGCGTCTCCAGGCCGACGAAGGTCGTCCTGGCATAGCCGCAGGCCGCGCAGGCGGCGCGCGCGGCGCGCTCGCCCTCGGCGGCGGCTTCCTTGAGGCTGTCCATGGCGGTGATCTGGACCCCGCCCATGAACCCCTCGCCCATCCAGGGCATCAGGTCGGCGATATCGGCCGGCGCGTGAACCGCCGCCACCTCGGCGCCGAACGGCGCGGCGATCGCCGCGGCGAACTCCAGCACCCGCACGTCGTGCGCGCCGCCAGCCAGCGGCGCCATGATCCTGGCCCAACTCATTCGGATCTCCTTCATCTGCACAGTGGCCGCCTCAGGCAGAACCGGTCATTGATCTTTGTCAACCAATGCGCCAGTTGAAGCGCCCTCCCGAGTTGAAGGAACGAACAGGTGGCGAAAGGGCTGCGCTCGCCGAAGAATGCTCCCAGGGCCTGGCAACGGATGCTGTCCGGCCGGCGTCTTGATCTCCTCGATCCCTCGCCGATGGACATCGAAATCGAGGACATCGCCCACGGCCTGGCGCGCGTCGCCCGCTGGAACGGCCAGACCATCGGCGAACACGGCTTCTCGGTCGCCCAGCACTCGCTGGTGGTCGAGGACATAGTCGCCCATATCCAGCCGGGGGTGGATCCGAAGTGGCGCCTGGCCGCGTTGCTGCACGACGCCTCGGAGTATGTGATCGGCGACATGATCAGCCCGTTCAAGGCGGCGCTGGGCGTCAGCTACAAGGACTTCGAGGAACGGCTTGAGCACGCCATTCATGCCCGCTTCGGACTGCCGGCCAGAACCCCGACGGCGATCAAGAAGCTGATCAAGCAGGCGGACAGGGCCTGCGCCTATTTCGAAGCGACCCAGTTGGCGGGTTTTGGCCATGATGAGTCCCTAGGATTCTTTGGCCCGCTTCCTGCGGGACTTTCCCTTGTTCTCGCCCCGATGCCGGCGCGTGAAGCCCAGGACCGCTACGTCCACCGTTTCCGCCTGCTGTCGGAAGCGGCAGGGTTCGAGCCGGCCCAGGCGGCGTTCGATACGGAGTAGGCTCGCGTGACCCTGATCGTCAGCCCCTTGCGCGATGTTGATACGGTGGTCCGGTTCAGGAAGCCGTCGCACCTGATCACGCTGCTGGACCCGCATCTGATGGGCGAGAGTCCCCGCGGCTTCCGCACCGACCGGCACCTGAAGATCGCCGTCGACGACGTCTGGGAGCCGCAGGCCGGCAAGATCCTTCCGGCGGAGGACGTCGTCGAGGACGTGCTGGCCTTCGGCAAGACCTGGACAGGCGCCGCGCCGATGCTGGTTCACTGCTGGGCGGGCGTCAGCCGTTCGACGGCCACCGCGTTCATCCTTGCCTGCCAGCGCCTGCCGGAGGTCGACGAGGCCAGGATCGCCGAGGCGCTTCGCAAGGCGTCGAGTTCGGCCACCCCCAATCCGCTTCTGATCCGGCTGGCCGACGACATCATGGGGCGCAAGGGGAAGATGGTCGACGCGGTGGCCGGCATCGGAAAGGGTGTCTACGCCTATCCGGGATCACCGTTCGAGCTGGGCCTGAAGTTCTAGAGTCGCCCTCCCCGCCGCCGCCGGTCGATGCTAGTCAGGGCCCCAATGACCCTTTCCGTCGTCATCGGCCTGTCCGCCGTCACCATGGCCGTTCGCAATGGCGAGGCCGTGGTCCTGACGGTGCGCCCGCACGACGCCGCGACCGACCGCGCCACCACCCTGCCCGGTTTGCCGTTCGGTCCGTTCGACCCGGAGGGGCACCGCACCTTCGAGATCGCCCTGCGCGCCTTCGTGACCGAGCAGACCGGGTTCGACCTGGGCTATGTCGAGCAGCTCTACACCTTCGGCGACAAGGGGCGCGACGCGCCCCGGGCCGAGGTCGGGGCCGGCGCGGCGCGGGTCGTGTCGATCGGCTACCTGGCCCTGACACCGGCCGCGGTCGAGACCGACGGTCTGGACACCGCCTGGGCGCCCTGGTCGCGGTTCTTCCCTTGGGAGGACTGGCGGCAGGGCCGCCCGGCCCTGATCGACGAGGCCATCGCGCCAGCGCTGCGCCGCTGGGCCGGGCGCGACGACAGCCGGCTGGCCCGCGCCCGCCTGCTGTTCGCGCTGGACGGCGCAGGCTGGAACGAGGAGCGGGTGCTGGACCGGTACGAGTTGCTCTACGAGGCCGGCCTTGCGCCCGAAGCGGGCCGCGACCAGCGTCGTGACCGCGGCGAGGACGCCGTTGAGCCCCGCGCCCTCTCGGCCGCCCTGGGCGAGCCGATGCTGTCGGACCATAGGCGCATCCTTGCCACCGGACTTGGCCGCTTGCGCGGAAAGCTGAAGTACCGCCCCGTGGTGTTCGAGCTGATGCCGGCGGAGTTCACCCTCTCGGCGCTACAGCGGGCGGTCGAAGCCATCGCCGGCGTGCCGCTGCACAAGCAGAACTTCCGCCGCGTGGTCGAGCGCATCGACCTGGTCGAGGGCCTCGGCCGCATGGACACCGAAACCGGCGGCCGTCCGGCAGAGCTGTTCAGGTTCCGGCGAGAGCTGCTGACGCAACGGCCGGCCGGCGGGCTGAGTTTGCCTTTGCAGAGGGACTAAGCGCGAAGCCTACTCCGCCGCGATCTGCTCCGGCGCTGTTGGGGCCTTCGCCGCCTCCCGCGCCTGCCATTTCGCCTTCAGCGAGGCGGAGGTTTCGCGCGAACCGTCGGGACTCCAGCCAGGGCGGCCGAACAGGTAACCGAACACCTCGCGGATCGAGCGGGAGCCGGCGAGGTCCTTGCCGATGCCGATCCACTCGTGAAACGCCACGCGCAGGATGTTGAAATCGCCCAGGTTATGGACCAGCCCGTAGCGCGGCGGCTCCTTGTCGTCCTCGGGAATGTAGGTGCCGAACATCCGGTCCCAGATGATCAGGATGCCGGCATAGTTGGCGTCGAGGTAGCGCGGGTTGCGGGCGTGGTGCACCCGGTGGTGCGAGGGCGTGTTGAACACCGCCTCGAACCAGCGCGGCATCCGATGGATCGCCTCTGTGTGGATCCAGTACTGGTAGACGAGGCTGATCCCCTTCTGCACGGCGATCATCGCCGGCGGGAAGCCGAGGAAAGCCATCGGCAGCCACAGCAGCCATGAGCCGTTCACCCCGCCAGTCCAGGTCTGGCGCAGGGCCGTGGCCAGGTTGTAGTGCTGCGAGGAGTGATGATTGACATGGCTGGCCCACCAGAACCGGCGCTCGTGCGACAGGCGGTGGAACCAGTAATAGGTCAGGTCCTCAAGGAAGAAGATCGCCACCCAGGCCCACCAGGCGGCCATAGGGATATCGAACAGTCGGTGGTTCTGCCAGATCCACACCGTCGTCCCGACGACGATCGCGGCGGTAAAGCCGCCGGCGATGGTGCTGCCCAAGCCCATCAGCAGAGACGTCGCCGTATCCCTCGCCTCGTAGTTGGCCTTCGCCTTGCGCAGTCGGCCTAGCACGATCTCGGCAAGGATGGTGATCACGAACACTGGGATAGCCCAGGTGACCGGATCGAACGGCGGGACAAGCGGGTCGAGCGTCATGCAGCGATGGCCTCATTGTCGGATTCAGGCGGCCAGGGATTGACGCCGCTGACGGCCAGGGCCGCGACCGGCGCGGCCGGGTCTCGCAGGCGCAGGCGTACCTTGCCGCCCCGGACAGGGGCCTTCACCGCGTCGTCCCAGGACAGGGCGCGCGACACCCAGGAATCGCCCAGCCGGAACAGCACCAGCGCCCGGGCTCCGTCGCGGGCGATGACCCCGCAACCGTCGGCGGCGATCCACAGTTGTCCGGGCGCGTCATCGGGGAACTCCTCCGCCAGCATGGCGCGCGCGGACGACTCGTCGAGCGCCGGCGCCGGACGGGCGATGCGGGCCCAGGCCGCCACGGCGACCATCATGGCCACGGCCACGGCCGAGCCGATCAGGATGTAAAGGTCTTCCACGGCGTTCGCCTTCTCCCCGGCGCGGAGTTTCTACCGGCGCGCTGCCGCGTCAACGGAAAAAGCCCTCCCCCGTCGCCGGGAGAGGGCCTGATCTGTCGTTTCGCGGCCTTGCGGCCAGCCGAAACTGGAACTTCCGGCTGTTGCCGAACAGCCACAGGGCCGCAGGTGGGCTGACGCGGCGGCCATGCGTGCTATCTATCATCCGTCAAATCACCAAAGCGCCGCGCCCACGCGGCCATCGTCGGGACATCGCCACAGTGCATCAGGCCGTCATCGCCGCTACCGGTCTTCACACCCCGGACCAGAGCATCTCGAACGCCGAGCTTGTCGACGCGTTCAACACCTACGTCGAACGCTTCAACGCCGCCAATGCCGAGGCCATCGCGGCCGGCGAGGCGCAGGCCCTGGCGCCCTCGTCGCCGGAGTTCATCGAGAAGGCCTCGGGCATCAAGTCGCGCTTCGTGGTCGACAAGGCCGGCATCCTCGACCCGGAGGTCATGCGGCCCAACATCCCGGAGCGACCCAACGAGGAACTGTCGATCCTGGCCGAGATCGCTGTCGAGGCCGCCCGCCAGGCGATCGCGCGCTGGGGCAAGCCGGCCAGCGAGATCGACGCGGTGATCTGCGCCGCCTCCAACATGCAGCGGGCCTATCCGGCCATGGCGATCGAGGTGCAGCAGGCACTGGGCATCGGCGGCTTCGCCTTCGACATGAACGTCGCCTGTTCCAGCGCCACCTTCGGCATCAAGACGGCCGCCGACTTCATCGCCTCCGGCTCGGCGAAGGCCGTCCTGATGGTCAATCCGGAGATCTGCTCGGGCCACCTGAACTTCCGTGATCGCGACAGCCACTTCATCTTCGGCGACGTGGCTACGGCGGTGATCGTCGAGCGGGCGGACCTGGCCGACGGCGGCTGGGAGATCCTGGGCACGCGGCTGAAGACCCAGTTCTCGAACAACATCCGCAACAACTTCGGCTTCCTCAATCGCGCGGCGCCCCAGGGCGTCGGCGCGGCCGACAAGCTGTTCGTCCAGGAAGGCCGCAAGGTGTTCCGCGAGGTCGTGCCGATGGTCAGCGACATGATCCTGGAGCACGCCGGCGACATCGGCGTCGATCCGACGGGCCTCAAGCGCATGTGGCTGCACCAGGCCAACATCAACATGAACGAGATGATCGGCCGCCGCGTGCTGGGCCGTGATCCGGCGCCGGGCGAGAACGTCATCATCCTGGACGAATACGCCAACACCTCCAGCGCCGGCTCGATCATCGCCTTCCACAAGACCTGCGACGACTTCGCCGCTGGTGAGACGGGGCTGATCTGCAGCTTCGGAGCCGGCTATTCGGCCGGCACCGTGTTTGTGCGCAAACGCTAGGCGCCTTGGACTCTAGGGAGCGGCGGCGGAGGGGTTCGCCGCCTTCCACTCCATGGCGTTGCGAATGCGCCAGCTGACCGAGGGGTGGCTGTAGAAGAGGATTTCCTCCAGCTGCCCGGGCGTCGCGGCGCGGTACTCAACCGTCTGGACCAGCGCCTTGGCCAGGCCGTCCGGCTCGCCGGCGACCTGTAGCGAGTAGTTGTCGGCATCGGCCTCGGACAGGCGGGTGATCGAGTTGAGGGCCGGCGTGGCCAGAAGGCCGAGCACCGAGAGCACGGCCATCAGCACCGGCAACCCGGCCGGGTCGGCGATATTCTTGATGTCCCGGGCGCCGAACAGTCGCGCGGCCAGCGGGAAGAGGCGGTCCACGGCCCAGAAACCGATCACCAGCAGCAGGATGGTGGCGGCCAGGCGCGACAGGACGTGGCCCCTGGCGTAGTGGCCCATCTCATGACCGACCACGGCGCGGATCTCGCTCATGTCCGCCCCGGCCTTGAACATGGTGTCGCTCATGTTGATCTGGGCCGAGCCGAACAGGCCGGTGACGTTCGCCGTGTAGCGGTTGGACTGCTTGGAGCCGTCGTAAACAAAGATCTTCTCGGACGGCACGCCGTTGGCCCTGGCCATCTCGACGATCGCATCGCGGACCGGCCCGGCCGGGGCCGGCGTGTAGCTGTTGAACAGCGGCAGCAGGAAGATCGGCGCCAGCACCAGCACCAGCACCAGGGCGGCGGCAGAAACGCCGCTGGCCCAGATCCACCAGGTCTTCGGCGCACGCCGCAGCAGCCAGTAGATGATCGACAGCACGATGACCGACACCACCACGCCCAGCGCCGCGCCGATCGCCCATTCGCCAAGCCAGCCCTGCAGTGGCTGGCTGGTCAGGCCGTAGGATTTCTCGCGAAACCAGTCGGCATAGATGGACCAGGGCAGGTTCAGCAGTTCCTCGAGCACCAGGGCGACCGGGAACACCGCCAGGGCCGCCAGCCACGGACGGGGCTTCTTGCCTTCCACGCCGGCGCGGATCTTCACCAGCACGCCTGAACGGATGACCAGCCAGGCGACGCCGACGGCGATCAGCGTGCCCCAAAGCAGCAGCCAGTGGCCGCCCTGGGTATAGGCCGTGGCCTTGGCGTGAACCTCAGGCGACAGCGTCGCGAGGTAACGGGCCGTCTCGGCGGCCGGATCGAATGCCTGTGTGGCGGCCATCGGCCTGCCCTCCCCCTGAATTCCGGGGAACAGGCCATGGCCCGACGAGGCTGTCAGGTGAATTCTTGGTCAGGTTTGAGCGGGGAACCCGGCGCTTCGGCGCCGGAAAAGGCAGCGCCCCGGCAAAGTGCCCATTTTGGGCGCCTTGCGATCTGGACAGGGCCCGTACGCGGTCATTTAGGTGCCCCGCCTCTTGAGGAGATTAAGGAATGAGTAACGTTATCGCCTATCCGGCGGCTCAGCGCCGATCAGGCGGCCGGCGGGTCGGCAAGCTCGACCCACTCATTTCGGAGATCATCGAGGCGCTGGTCCATTACAGAGGCCAGGCCCACCGCGATCTGGTCTGCGACTACATCGCCTCGATGCGGGCAGGCCGTTCGATCAAGGCGTCAGCCGGACTGCGGACCGAAGTGATCGCGGCCTTTCGCGGCCATCTCGCGGCCACGGCGGCTGCGCGGCAGCCCCGCGCGCTCCTGGAACTGCCGTTCGGCGAAGGCAGCCATCGCTGGGGGCTGAGCGCTCAGGCGGTCCGGCAGTTCGAGGGCAGGCTGTTCCTGACCCGCTGGGCCTGACGACACACGGATGCACATCCGGCACGGCTCCCGCGTAAACATCGGCCTCAGTCTCCAGGTCATTCAGACAGCCCGACTCCATCTGGGCGGGGACATTGAGACCAGCCTTATCTTCGCGGCGATCCTGGCCGGCAACGCGGCGCCGCTCGACGAGAACCCCGGCCTGGCCCGGGCGTATGCGACAGGACCCGTGCCGGACGATCTGCGTCGCCCCATGCGCATCCAGCGGCTTGCGGAGTCCCTCAATCTGCCTCGCGAAACGACGCGATCAAAGGCCGCCGCAATGGTCGCCGCCGGGCTGGTCGAACAGACCGGGCAGGGCCTGATCGTCCCGTCCTCGACCCTGGCCTCGGGACCCATGATGTCGCTGGTGAACGACATGATGACGGCGCTGGACAACAGTCTGCACCGGGTCGCCGTCGCAAACTGGACAGGGCTTCAGCCCGGCGAACGGCTGCCCCCCCGGCCCTTTCCGAGCATGTGGGGCGCGATGCGGGCGCTCACCCAGCATGTCCTGCGGAGCGTCGTCGACCTGCGCGGCGACGTCCCGCCCATGAGCCTGTTGCAAGCCTACCTGCTCCTGGCCGTTTCAGACCGATCGCCCCACCTGTTGAGCGATGCCGACCCGGTTCTCTTTGCAAACCACGACGACGTACCGCCGGATTCGGCCCTGGACCTGGTCACCGCCCAAGGTCTGGCGACCTTCCTTGGCTTCCCCCGTGAGACGGTGCGCAGGAACATGCACGAACTCGTTCGCCTCGGCGCCCTTGTCCGGAAGCCCGGCGGCTACGCCATCAGCCCTGCGGTTCGCCGCGCCGGTTCAAGCGGCGAAAAGCAGATGCAGGAGAACGTCAGGATCAACCTCGTCCGTCTCGTCCGCAAGCTTCGCAACATCGATGCTATCGCTGCGCCGTCGCACACCTGATTTCCCCCGAGGCTAGAAGCCGGGTGTCGCCAGGCCGGCGAACGTGAACAATGATCTCCGTGGACGGGGGCGTGGAATGACCGAGGGTGCGAGTGAAGACGGCGCGGCGTTGAGCCGTCGACGACTGCTGACCGGGTCGGGGCTGGCGCTGGGCGTCGTGGCGCTGGGCGACGCCGCACGGGCCCAGGACCCTGCCGCCGGCGATCCGCCCGCTGCCCCGGAGGACCCGGACTTCTACGACGGCGATCCCTCTGCCGAGCCACCGATGCAGCCGCCTGTCACCTATGCCGGCGGCCCCGACTGGCGGCAGGTTCGGGCGCAATGGAATCTGGACTGGAGCCAGGTCGACCTGTCGGCCATGCTGTTCGCCTCGAACCCGCGCGTTGTCCGCGACGCCATCGCCCGCCACCGCGACGGGCTGGACCGCTCGCCCGTCACCTATCTGGAAGCCCGCAACCGGCCGCTGCAGAATGCCGCCCGCGCCGCCGCCGGGGCCTATTTCGGGGTCAAGGCCGACAACATCGCCCTGACCGAGAACACCACCACCGCCGTGGCCCTCGTCTACGCCGGCATCGGGCTGCGCTACGGTCAGGAGGTCCTGACCACGATCCACGACTACTACGTCACCCATGAAGCCCTGCGGCTGGCGGCCCAGAAAGGCGGCGGCACGGTTCGGAAGATCAGCCTCTACGACCAGGCCGCCACCGCCACGGTCGAGCAGATCGTCGGCCGGATCGTGAGCAACATCCGGCCCGAGACGCGGGTTCTCGCCCTGACCTGGGTGCATTCCTCGACCGGCATGAAGCTGCCGATCCGCGAGATCGCCGCGGCTCTTGCGCCGATCAATGCCCTGCGAAATGAGCGCGACCGGGTGCTGTTCTGCGTCGACGGCGTCCACGGCTTCGGGGTCGAGAACACCACCCTGCCCCAACTCGGGTGCGACTTCCTGATGGCCAGCTGCCACAAGTGGCTGTTCGGGCCGCGCGGTACGGGCTTGATCCTCGGCACCGACTACGGCTGGTCGCGGGTGACACCGACCGTGCCCAGCTTCCTGGCGCCCAACGCCTACGGGGCCTGGCTCGGGAACTACGACCCGGGCCCGACCACCGGCGCGCGGATGACGCCTGGCGGGTTCAAGGCCTTCGAGCAAATATGGGCCCTCAGCGAAGCGTTCGGCTTCCACCAGTGGGTCGGCAAGGCCAATGTCCAGGCCCGCACCCATGAGCTGGCGTCGCGCCTGAAGTACGGCCTGCGCCAGATTCCCGGAGTGATCGTCCGCACGCCCATCGACCCGCGCCTGTCGGCGGGGATCGTCAGCTTCGACGTCGCGGGCCTGTCGGCCGACGGCGTGGTGCGACGCCTGCGCAACCAGCGGGTCATCGGCTCGGCGGCGCCCTACTCAACGCGCCATGTGCGGCTGACGCCCTCCATGCGTAACACGCCGGAGGACATCGACTTCGCGCTGAACGCATTGACGCAACTCAAGCGCGCCTGAGTTGACGCACCGCAAGGACGGGCGCTGATTTGAGGCTAGGCTGGCGCCTTCAAATGCGAGGACCAGCCGATGACCCGCCTGAAACTGCACCGCGAAAGTCATCTGGTGGCGCGGATCGGCTGGCTGCGCGCCGCCGTGCTGGGAGCCAACGACGGCATCGTCTCGACCGCCAGCCTGGTGCTGGGCGTGGCGGCGGCCTCTTCCGGCAAGGGCGAGGCCATGCTCGCCGGCATGGCGGCCCTGGCGGCCGGAGCCATGTCGATGGCGGCCGGCGAGTATGTCTCGGTCAGTTCGCAGTCCGACACCGAGAAGGCGGACCTCGCCCGCGAGACGCTGGAGCTCAGCACTGACGTCGAGGCGGAGAAGGACGAGCTGACCGGCATCTATGTCGGCCGGGGGTTGGACGAGGCGCTGGCCCGGCAGGTCGCCGAGCAGCTGATGGCCAGGGACGCGCTGGGGGCGCACGCCCGCGACGAACTGGGCATTTCGGAAATGACCACGGCCCGGCCCATCCAGGCGGCCCTGACCTCGGCGGCCACCTTCGCCGTAGGGGCGGCGGCGCCGATGCTGGTGCTGGCCCTGACGCCGATGGCCTGGGCCAGCGCAGCGGTCAGCGTCTCCTCGCTGCTGTTCCTTGCCCTGCTGGGCGCGGTCGGCGCCAGGGCGGGCGGAGCCAGCGTCTGGCGGGCGACGCTCCGCGTGACCTTCTGGGGCGCCCTGGCCATGGCCGTCACCGCCGGGGTCGGCATGCTGTTCGGCGCGGTGATCTAGAAGGCGATCCGCCACAGCAGGCCCTCGGCCCCGCCATAGGCCGCCGGCTTGATGAACCCTTCGACCAGCCGGCCGCCGTTGGCGACGATCACCCGGTGCGAGGCGATGTTGTCCGGGTCGGTGGTCAGGTCGATCCAGCGCAACCCCGTCTCCGCCGCCAGCGGCAGCAGCAGGCCCAGCGCCGCGGTCGCATGCCCCTCCCCGCGTCGCCAGGGCACGACCGCGTAGCCGACGTGGCCCAGGCAGTGCGGCGGCAGGATCTCGGTCCCCGGCGTCCAGCGAAAGTTGATCGCGCCGACGAAATCGCCGTCCCAGAGCCAGCGGTGGTAGCCGGGCAGGCGCTTGACCACGCTGCCGTCGGGCAGCCGGACGTCGCCGGCGAGGCCGTCGGGATCGTCCAGTCCGGCGAGAAATCCGTCGGCGTCCGTCGAGATTTTCTCCAGTTGTGAAAGCCGCGTGGCCTCCCCGCCGGCGGTGTTGTCCGGCGACCAGCCTCGCTCCAGCGCCGCGACGTAGGCGGGCAGGTGCTCATGCGCCGGGGTGACGAGGGTCGGGGGCATGGGAGCATCTTCTCCCTTCCTCCTCGATGGAGGAAGGGCGGGGATGGTGGTGCAGGCAATTCGTTTCCGGAAGGGTGCGTGAGGCTCCGTGCCTCACAAAGCCCATCGCTTATGCGCGGTGGCCACACCACCACCCCTGCCCCTCCTCCATCGAGGAGGAGGGGTTCCAAGGTGCAGCGGTAGGCGCTCGGCGCTTCAGAACCGCTCGATTGCGAAGAGCACCGCAATGGCGATCACTGCGGCGGCCGCGATGAAGTAGTTGCGGGCCACCCCGGTCCAGCCGGAGGCCCTGACCAGTCCAACAGCATAGAGAATGAGCAACAAGGCCGCGACGCCCATGAACAGGACGAAGGCGACCGGAGCCTCCGGGATCGCCGCTCGCCCCGTTGCGAACCGGCTTCCGTACATCGCCTTAGGCGCCCTACTTCTTCCCGGCCAGCGCCGCCTGGGCCGCCGCGAGACGCGCGATCGGCACGCGGAAGGGCGAGCAGCTGACGTAGTCCAGGCCGACGCTCTCGCAGAACTGAATGCTGGCCGGGTCGCCGCCGTGTTCGCCGCAGATGCCCATCTTGATGCCCGGACGGGCCGCGCGGCCGCGCTCGGCGGCGATGCGGATCAGGTCGCCGACGCCTTCCTGGTCGAGGCTGACAAAGGGATCCTTCTCGAAGATGCCCTTGTCGATATAGGCGCCCAGAAACTTGCCGGCGTCGTCGCGGCTGATGCCGAAGGTCGTCTGGGTCAGGTCGTTGGTGCCGAAGCTGAAGAACTCGGCGCCCGCCTCCGCCAGATCAGCGGCGCGCAGGGCGGCGCGGGGCAGCTCGATCATCGTGCCGACCTGGTACTCGATCTCAACGCCCTGCTCGGCCAGCACGGCCTTCGCCGTGCGATCCGTCAGCTCACGGAGGAACTTCATCTCCTCGCCCTTGGCGACCAGCGGGTGCATGATTTCCGGCACCGGCGCGGGGCGGCCGGACCTGGCGATCTCGCAGGCGGCTTCCATGATCGCCCGGACCTGCATCTCGTAGATCTCGGGATAGGAGACGCCGAGGCGGCAGCCGCGGTGGCCCAGCATCGGGTTGGTCTCGTGCAGCTCACGAGCCCGGCGCATCAGCTTGGCGGCGTCCAGACCCGTGGCGGCGGCGACGTCGGCCATGCCCGCCTCATCGTGCGGCAGGAACTCGTGCAGCGGCGGGTCGAGAAGCCGGATGGTCACCGGAAGGCCTTCCATGATGGTGAACAGCTCGACGAAGTCGGCCTTCTGGAACGGCGCGATCTTGGCCAGGGCGGCGCGGCGCCCCTGCTCGTCGTCAGCCAGGATCATCTCGCGGACGGCGACGATGCGGGTCTCGTCAAAGAACATATGCTCGGTGCGGCACAGGCCGATGCCCTCGGCCCCGAACTGCCGCGCCGTCTTGGCGTCGAGCGGCGTCTCGGCGTTGGCGCGGACCTTCAGGCGGCGCACGCCGTCGGCCCAGACCATCAGCGAGGCGAAGTCGCCGGTCAGCTCCGGCTCGATCATCTTCACCGAGCCGGCCAGGACCTCGCCGGTCGAGCCGTCGATGGTGACGATCTCGCCCTGGCGGAACTCCTTGCCGCGGGCGCGGAACAGGCCCTCCCGGGCGAAGATCTGGATCTCGCCGGCGCCGGAGACGCAAGGCCGCCCCATGCCGCGCGCCACAACGGCGGCGTGGCTGGTCATGCCGCCCCGGGCGGTGATGATGCCGCGCGCGGCATGCATGCCGTGGATGTCTTCGGGCGAGGTTTCTTCACGGACCAGGATCACCGCCTCGCCGGCTGCGCCGAGCTTCTCGGCCTCGTCGGCGTCGAAGACGACCTTGCCGGTCGCCGCACCCGGGCTGGCGGGCAGGCCCTTGGCGATAACGTTTCGCGCCGCCGACGGATCAATGGTCGGGTGCAGCAGCTGGTCCAGGGCGCCGGGCTCGATGCGGGCGACGGCCTCGTCGCGGGTGATCACCCCGCCGTTGGCCATCTCGACGGCGATCTTCAGCGCCGCCTTGGCGGTGCGCTTGCCGTTGCGGGTCTGCAGCATCCACAGCCGACCCTGCTCGACGGTGAACTCCACGTCCTGCATGTCGCGGTAGTGGCTTTCCAGCCGGGCGGCCACGTCGCGGAACTGGCCGAACACCTCCGGCATCGCCTCTTCCATCGAGGGCGTGACGTCGCCCATTTCCTCGCGCGCCACCTTCGTCAGCGACTGCGGCGTGCGGATACCGGCGACGACGTCCTCGCCCTGGGCGTTGATCAGGAACTCGCCGTAGAGCCGGTTGTCGCCGGTCGAGGGGTTGCGGGTGAAGGCCACGCCCGTGGCGCTGCTCTCGCCCATGTTGCCGAACACCATCGACTGGATGTTCACCGCCGTGCCCCAGGCCTCGGGGATGTCGTGCATGCGGCGATAAAACTTGGCACGGTCGTTCATCCAGCTGGCGAAGACGGCGCCGATGGCGCCCCACAGCTGTTCCTGCGGGTCCTGCGGGAAGGGCTTGCCCAGCTCGCGCTCGACGGCCGTCTTGTAGTCGGCGACCACGGCCTTCCACTGCTCGGCCGACAGGGCGGTGTCGACGGTCAGACCCAGGCTGTCCTTGTGGTCGTCGAGGATCTCCTCGAACATGTGGTGGTCCAGGTCGAGCACCACGTTCGAGTACATCTGGATGAAGCGGCGGTAGCTGTCGAAGGCGAAACGCTCGTCGCCGGAAAGCTTGCCCAGCCCCTGCACCGTCTCGTCGTTGAGGCCGAGATTCAGGACCGTGTCCATCATCCCCGGCATCGAGGCGCGGGCGCCCGAGCGCACCGAGACCAGCAGCGGGTTGGACGCGGCGCCGAACGTCTTGCCGGTGATCTCCTCGACCTTCTTCAGGCCGGCGGCGATCTGGGCGGCCAGCTCGGCCGGGTACTGCTTGCCGTTGGCGTAGTAGTGGACGCAGGCCTCGGTCGTGACCGTGAACCCCGGCGGCACCGGCAGGCCCAGCATGGCCATCTCGGCCAGGTTGGCGCCCTTGCCGCCCAGCAGGTTCTTCATCGTCGCGTCGCCATCGGCGCCGCCGCCGCCGAAGGCATAGACCCAGCGGGTGGTGGTCAGGGTGTCAGCCATAAGCAGTCCGTCCTCAGTTCCACTCTGTCTCTCCCTTCCTCCTCGATCGAGGAAGGGCCGGTCTAGTCCCCCTTCCTCCTCAATGGAGGAAGGGTCGGGGATGGTGGTGTAGCCACCGCGCTTCAGGAAAAGCACGAGATGCCCGGAGCCTGTTGAGCCCTTCCACGGACTCACCACATCCACCACCACCCAACCCTCCTCCATCGAGGAGGAGGGCTTTAGTTCGCTACCCCGTCACCAGCGAGAAGTCCGCCACGCGGCCCATCGCGCCCTGAACCTGCTGCAGAAGCCGCAGGCGATTTTCGCGTTCCGCCGAGACGTCGCTATTGACCAGCACGCCGACGAAGAAGGCGTCGACCGGCGCACGCAGCGCGGCCAGGGCCGTCATGGCGCCGGTGAAATCCTCGGCGGCCAGGGCGGCGTCCAGCTTCGGGCCCAGGGCGGCCAGCGCGTCGAAGAGCGCGCCCTCCTCCGCCGGCTCGGCGACGCGCGAAGGCTCGCCGGTCGGCAGCGGCCCCTTCTTCTCCTCGGCCTTGAGGATGTTGGCGGCCCGCTTGTAGCCTTGCAGCAGGTTCGTCCCGTCCTCGGTGGCGAGGAAGGTGGTGAGGGCTTCCACGCGGGAGACGATGCGCACGAGGTCGTCGTCGGCTTTCCCATCAACGGGCGCGAACACCGCGTCGACGAGGTCGCCACGCTTGCCCTGGTCCTTCAGCGCAACCTTCAGGCGGTCGGCGAAGAAGTCCAGTAGATCGGCGCCGAGCGTTCCGAGCGACAGGCGCAGCCGGTTCTCAAGGATGGTCCGGATCACCCCCAGCGCCGCCCGCCGCAGCGCGTAGGGATCCTTGCTCCCCGTGGGCTTCTCGTCGATCGCGAAGAAGCCCACCAGCGTGTCCAGCTTGTCGGCCAGGGCCACGGCCACGCTCAGCGGCGCGGTCGGGACGGCGTCGCCAGGGCCCTGCGGGCGGTAGTGGTCGCGGATAGCGTCGGCGATCTCGGCGTCGAGGCCGAACTCGCGCGCGTAGTAGCCGCCCATGATCCCCTGAAGCTCGGGGAACTCGCCGACCATCTGGCTGGCGAGGTCGGCCTTGGCGAGGCGCGCGGCTTCAGCCGCCTTGTCGGGATCGCCCCCCACCAGCGGCGCGATCTCGCGGGCCAGGGCGACGATACGCTCGACCCGCTCGGCCATGGTGCCGAGCTTGGCGTGGAAGGTGACGCCGTTCAGCTTCCGCAGCCAGGGCTCGAAGCCGTCCTTGACGTCTTCCGACCAGAAGAACCGCGCATCGCTCAGGCGCGAGGACAGCACCTTGGCGTTGCCCAGCGCGATTTCCTTGCCGCCGTCGGCGGCCTGGATGTTGGCCACCACCAGGAAATGCGGCGCGAGGCCTGCCTCGCCCGGCTTGCGGACGGCGAAATACTTCTGGTGCGTGCGCATCGAGGTGCGGATCACCTCGGGCGGCAGGTCGAGGAAGGCCGGGTCCATATCGCCCAGAATCGGGGTCGGCCATTCGGCCAGGCCCGCGACCTCTTCCAGCAGGCCCTCGTCCTCGACCAGCTCCAGCCCTCGCGCGAAGCAAAGGGTGCGGGCGCCCTCCAGGATACGCTGCTTGCGCTCCTCGACGTCGAGCACGACAAAATGGCCGGCCAGCGCCTCATGGTACTCGTCGAAGTCGCGGGCGCGGAACACCCGGGTTTCGGCCATGAAGCGGTGACCTTCGCTGAGGTCGCCGGCGACGATGCCGTCGATGGTCAGCGGCACGATCTCGCGATTGAACACGCAGAGGATCCGCTTCAGCGGCCGCACCCAGCGCAGCTTGCCGTGGCCCCAGGTCATCGACTTGGGCCAGGGGAAGGACCGCAATATCTGCTCGACCAGCTCGGCGATGATCTCGCTCGTGGGCCGGCCGGCCTTGTGGACATGGGCGAAATACACGCCGTCCTTCTCGACCAGCTGTTCGCGGGTCAGGCCGGTCTTGCGCAGGAAGCCGTCCATGGCCTGATCGGGCGCGCCGACCTTGGGGCCCTTGAGCTCCTCATGCACATCCGGCTGGGCGATGGGCAGCCCCTCGACGATGAGCGTCAGCCGGCGCGGCCCGGCGAAGGCCTTCAGGCCCTCGCTGATGAGCCCGGCCTTGCCCAGCCCTTCGCGCGCCATGCGCTCCAGGTCGCGCGCGGCATTGCCCTGCATGCGCGCAGGGATTTCTTCGGAGAACAGTTCGAGCAGCAGCTGGGGCATTATGACTCTCCCTTCCTCCTCAATGGAGGAAGGGCCGGGGATGGTGGTGTATCCGCTGCATCGGAAGGCGAGACGCTGGTGGGCGCCGCCATCTTCCCGGTGCGAACGAGAATGATCTGGCCGATCCGCTCGGCGACGTCGTGCGGACGACCGTAGGCGAGATCGTCACGGATGCGGATCACGCGATAGCCTTGCGACTGAAGCCAGGCATCACGCTCGACATCCTTCAACTGCTCTTCAGGCAGATCATGGCGGCGACCATCGACCTTGATCACCAGCGACGCGCCGTGGTGGGCGAAGTCGGCGATGTAGCGTCCGATTGGAGCCTGCCGCCGGATGCCAAGGTCGAGTTTGCGCAGCGCGGCCCACAGCTTCTTCTCGCTGAGCGGCATCGCCTTTCGAAGACGGCGCGCGCGCTTCGTCGCCCCCGGCGAATGATGGTCGTGATCGAATGGCGACGACGGCTCGGAGACGCCGGCGCCAAACGGCGCACCATGCCCAAACTCAGCGGCCACACCACCACCCAACCCTCCTCCATCGAGGAGGAGGGCTTTCGGATGCTGATCCGCCGCGGCCGAAACACTCACGCCGCGTTCCTCCCCTGTTGATCCACCCAGGCCTGGGCGCACAGTTTGCAGAGGTCGCGGATGCGGCCGATGTAGCTGGCCCGTTCGGCCACGGCGATGGCCCCGCGGGCGTTCATCAGGTTGAACAGGTGGCTGGCCTTCAGCACCATGTCGTAGGCGGGCAGCACCAGGTGGTCGCCCTGGTAGCTGCGCTCGAGCATCAGCGGCACCTGCCGCTCCATGTCCTCGAACTGGCCCTTCAGTACCGCCACGTCATAGCCGTGGAAGTTGGCCTCCGAGTGCTGACGCTCGTTGTCGAGGAAGACGTCGCCGTAACTCAACGCGCCCAGCGGGCTGTCCGGGTCGTTGTAGGGCAGGTCATAGATGTTATCGACGCCGAACACGTACATCGCCAGCCGCTCGAGGCCGTAGGTCAGCTCCCCGGCCACCGGAAAGACGTCCAGGCCGCCGACCTGCTGGAAGTAGGTGTACTGCGACACCTCCATGCCGTCGCACCAGACCTCCCAGCCCAGGCCCCAGGCCCCGACCGTCGGGTTCTCCCAGTCGTCCTCGACGAAGCGGATGTCGTGCAGCTTCAGATCCAGGCTGATGGCTTCGAGGGAGCCGAGGTAGAGGTCCTGCATGTCGGCCGGGTTCGGCTTCAGGATCACCTGGTACTGGTAGTAGTGCTGCAGGCGGTTGGGGTTCTCGCCGTAACGGCCGTCGCCCGGTCGGCGCGAGGGCTGGACGTAGGCGGCGTTCCAGGACTTCGGCCCCAGCGCGCGAAGCACCGTCGCCGGATGAAGCGTGCCCGCACCGACCTGCTCGTCATGAGGCTGCAGAATCAGGCATCCGCGGTCGCCCCAGTACTGGTTCAACCTCATGATAAGGGCCTGAAAAGACCGGGGTTTGGCGTTGGAGGACATCGCTCTCTTCGCGGTCGCAAAAAAGTCGGCGGACCATAGGGCCCGCCGACTGACGCTTCAAGCGATGATAGCCCTTGCGGGCCGCGACCTAGGGCGCGGTCGGCGCGGTCTCGGCCGGGACGTCAGGGGCCGGCTCGGCCATGGCCGCGGCGGCGCCCTCGGGGGTCAGGACGGCGTCGACCACGAACAGCACGCCGCTGGTGGTCTTCACGTCGAAGGCCAGGATGTTGGCGGTGTTGGCCTTCAGGCCCTGGCCGCTGCCGTCCAGCACCAGGCCCGAACCGGCCACGGTGTTCACCGGCCCCTTGGCGCCGGCCAGCTTGGCCGAGTCGATGGGGGTGTTGATCAGGTGGTAGACCAGCAGGCGCTGCAGCGCGGCCGGGTCCTTCATCAGACGGTCCAGCTCGCCGGCCGGCAATGCGGCGAAGGCGGCGTCGGTCGGGGCGAACACCGTGACCGTCTTCTGCGCCTTGATCAGCGCCGTGAGGTTGGTCCGGTCGAAGGCTTTGAGCAGCGTCTTGAACTGTCCGTTCGCCTTGAGGGTCTCGATGGTGTCACCGCTGGCGACGACCGACATCGTCGGCGGCGCGACAACCGCGGGCGGCGCGACCGGCGCGGCGGCGGGCGCGGTCTGTGCGAGCGCAGGGGCCGCGATGGAAGCCGCGAGGGTCAGGGCGGCGGCGAAGCGGAGAGCGGTCATCTATAGGTCCTTCTGGAGTCACGAACCGGGCCCGCCGGCGAGCGGGCCCGGATGCGAAGCGTTGGCTAGTGGCCGGAGAATACGGCTCCCGTTTGACCGGCGCGGGGACAATGGAGGGGACGAGTCAAACGAGCGTTAGCATCGTCGCCCCCACCCGTGGACAGGACGCCATGCCGACCCGGAACCGTATTCCCGAACCCGGCCATCCCGCTCCGCCCTTCTTCGAGGCGTTGCCGGCGCCTGAGGCCCACACGGCGCCCATTTCGGAGGCGCCGCCTCACGGGCCTGCGCAGAGATTAGGCGAAACACGAGTTTCGGTCCCGTTCATTGTGCAGCGCACACGCCTGGGCAAGGCCCCCGGCTAGCGTGACCGCAGACCGGGAGGCGGCGCGGCCAAGCATCGCGCTCTCTCGCCGGTCGACACGGGAAAGACAGGGGCGCGCGGCGGGTAACCGGAGCGCGGGAGCAAGGCGGATGAAACTGATCATTGCGGTGGTCAAACCCTTCAAGCTCGACGAGGTGCGTGAAGCGCTCGTCGGCGCCGGGGTTGAGGGCCTGACGGTCTCCGAAGTGAAGGGTTACGGCCGGCAAAAGGGCCAGACCGAGATCTATCGGGGCGCCGAGTACCAGGTGAACTTCGTACCGAAAGTGAAGCTGGAGGCCGTGGTCGATGACGCCGCCGCCGCCAAGGCCGTGGAGGCCATCAAGGCCGCCGCGGCGACCGGCAAGATCGGCGACGGAAAGATCTTCGTCCTGAACGTCGAGGACGCCGTGCGGATTCGAACCGGTGAAACCGGTTCGGCCGCGCTTTGACCAACATCATCGGGACAAGGGGATAGCGACGATGAAATCAACACTTCTCGGACGGCTCGCGGCATTGACCGCGGTCGCCGTACTCGCAGGAGCGCCGATGGCGGCTCCCGCATTCGCCCAGGAGGCCACGCCTCCCGCCGCCGAAGCCGCAGCCGCGGCTCCGGCAGAAGTCGCTCCGGCTCCGGCGCCTGCGCCCGAAGCCGCAGCTCCGGCGGCCGCCGAGGAAGCGCCGGCTCCTGAACCCAACAAGGGCGACACGACCTGGATGCTGGTCTCGACCGTCCTGGTCATGCTGATGATCATTCCGGGCCTGGCCCTGTTCTACGGCGGCCTTGTTCGCCAGAAGAACATGCTGTCCATGCTGATGCAGGTCTCGACCGTGACCGTGGTCGGCATGATCACCTGGATTCTCTGGGGCTACAGCCTGTCCTTCACGGACGGCGGAGCGGCCAACAAGTTCATTGGCGGTCTCAGCAAGCTGGGCCTGGCCGGGGTCGGCGTCGGCAGCAATGTCGAAACCTTCTCGGTCGGCGTCGTGATCCCGGAACTGACCTTCGTCGCCTTCCAGATGACCTTCGCCTGCATCACCGCGGCCCTGGTGCTGGGCGGTCTGGCCGAACGGATCAAGTTCAGCGCCACAGTCCTGTTCGCGGTTATCTGGCCGATCGTGGTCTACTATCCGATGGCCCACATGGTCTGGTGGTGGGCTGGCGCCACGAGCGGCGCGGGCGTTGAAGCGGCGACCACCGCGGCCGGAGCGGGTCTGCTCTGGGGCTGGGGCGCCATCGACTTCGCCGGCGGCACCGTGGTTCACATCAACGCCGGTATCGCCGCCCTTGTCGGCTCGATCATCCTGGGCAAGCGCACGGGCTTCCAGAAGGAGCCGATGCCGCCGCACAGCCTGACGCTGACCATGGTCGGCGCGGGTCTCCTGTGGGTGGGCTGGTTCGGCTTCAACGCCGGCTCCAACCTCGAAGCGAACGGCTACGCCGCCCTGGCGATGGTCAACACCTTCATCGCCACCGCCGCCGCCGGCTTCAGCTGGGTCGTCGTGGAGTGGGTGACGCGCAAGAAGGCTTCGATGCTGGGCATGGCCTCGGGCATCGTGGCGGGCCTGGTCGCGGTCACGCCGGCCGCCGGCTTCGCCGGACCGCTGGGCGCGCTGATCCTGGGCCTCGTTGTCAGCCCGATCTGCGTGTTCTTCTGCTCGGCCGTCAAGAACGCCCTGAAGTACGACGACAGTCTGGACGCCTTCGGCATCCACGCCGTCGGCGGCATCGTCGGCGCCCTCGCCACCGGTCTTCTGGTCAACCCCGCCTGGGGCGGCCAGGGCATCGTCGACTACTCGACCTGTGGAGCCGACGGCGCCGCGATCACCGTCTGCGGCACGGCCTATGATCTGGGCTTCCAGATGATGGCCCAGACCAAGGCTGTCGGCGTCGCCGTCCTCTGGTCGGGCATCGGCTCGGCCATCGTCTTCTTCCTGATCAAGCTGGTCGTGGGCCTGCGGGTCAGCGCGGAGACAGAAGAGGAAGGCCTGGACATCACCGAACACGGTGAACGCGCCTACCACGCCTGATCGAACCAACCGTAAGCGTACCGGGGGCGCGGATCCGAAAGGGTCCGCGCCCTTGGCATTTGCGGGACATGTACTTCACTGCGTGTCCCCGGCATCAGCTCAGCCGGCAGCGCCTCACCCACCAGTCGGGTCGCATCGACCGCAGACGCTCGGCCAGGCCCTCGGCCTCGATATCGCCGGCGCAGAGGGCGAAGCAGGTCGCGCCCGAGCCGCTCATCCGGGCGAGCAGGGTCTCGGGCTCACCGCGCAGGGCTTCCAGGACAACGCCGATGGCCGGGGCCAGACGCACCGCCGGGGCCTCAAGGTCATTGCGGCACCAGCTGAGGATGGCGGCCATCTCCTCGGGGCTCTCGAAGGCGTCCGGCAGCGGCGGAAGGTCATCCCCGCCCGGCGCTCCCGCTTCGTCGTAGGCTCGATAGACCGCGCCTGTCGACGAGGGTACGCGGGGATTGACCAGCACCGCATTGACCGGCGCGAAGGTCGGCGGCGCGCTGAGGCGGTCGCCCCTGCCCCGCGCGATGGCCGACCTGCCCCAAAGGCAGACCGGGCCGTCGGCGCCCAGCCGGGCGGCGATGGCGCTCAGCATCTCGTCCTGGATGGCCAGATCCAGAGCGGAATTCAGCAGCCGCAGGGTCGCGCCGGCATCGGACGAGCCGCCGCCCAGCCCCGCCGCCACAGGCAACTGTTTGTCAAGCAGCAGGCGGAACGGCGGCTGCGGGCCCTTCACATACTCGAACAGCGCCCGGGCCGCCTGGACGACCAGGTTCTCCGGCCCGTCCTCGATCAGGGACCCGAACGGGCCGGTGACCTGAAGCTCCGGGGCCTCGGCGGCCTGCACCGAGACCGTATCGCCGACGTCCGCGAAGACCATCAGGCTGGCCAGCGGGTGGTAGCCGTCGGCCGCGAGCGGGCCGACGTGCAGGAACAGGTTCACCTTGGCGGGGGCGAAGGCCGAGAGGGTCATGCGGGAAGCTCTACTTCGATCGTAAAGGCCACACCACCACTCTCATCCCGGCCCCAGCGCCAGGCAGGGAGAACGGGGACCCGGAGGCGGGCGCAAGGCGTCGGCCGGGCTGCGGATCGGCCCGCCGCCGCCCGTGATCACCCTGGAAGTCAGTTCGTCGCCAGGGCCGCAGGCTTCAGCGCGGGCAGTCCGGCCTTCAGCTTGGCTTCGGCGTCGGCCTTGATCTCCGCGGGCGGGTCGAGGCTGAGCGCGCGGTTCCACTGGAACCGGGCCTCGATCTGGCGACCCACGCGCCAGTAGGCGTCGCCCAGGTGGTTGTTGATCTCCGGATCGGCCGGTGAAAGCAGCACCGCCTCCTCGAGCTTCTCGACCGCGTTGCGGAAGTCGCCGATCCGGTAGTAGGCCCAGCCCAGGGAGTCGACCATGGCGCCCGAGCGCGGATTGGCGGCCACGGCGCGCTTGACCATGTCCATGGCCTCGGCAAGCCGCTGTCCGCGGTCGATCCAGGCGTAGCCCAGATAGTTGAGCAGGTCCGGCTCGTTGGGCTGCTGCGCAAGGGCGGCGACCAGATCCTTCTCGGCGGCGGCCCACTGGCCCGAGCGCTCCAGCGCGATGCCGCGCATGTAGAGCAGACGCCAGTCGGGGGCGCCGCCGGCCTGGGCGATGACCCCGTCCAGCACCCTGGCCGACTCGGCGAACTGCTTGTTGGCGCGCAGGAGGTCGGCATAGGTCACCGCTGCGTCGCGGTCGGCCGGAGCGGACTCATAGGCCTGGCGAGCCATGCCCAGGCCCCGGTCGCCCTCGCGGGCGGCCTGGTAGCTCCAGGCCAGCTTGGCCCGCGCGGCGGCGTAGTAGGCGGACGTGGCCGGGATCGCGGCATAGGCCTCACGCGCGCCTTCGGTATCGTCCAGCGCACCGAGCACGTCGCCGAGCAAGACCCTGGCATCCTCTCGGGTCGGATCGAGGTAGAGGGACATCCGCACATAGGCCAGCGCCATCTCCGTCTGACGTTCGCCTACCATGGCGGTCGCGAAGGGCAGGATGGCGCGGGCGGCACCCTGGCGAACGGTCGGCAGGGCCGGCGCCTTGCCGCGGCGAGCGGCGCGCTCGCGGGCGGCGAGCAGTCCGGCGTCGCTCGGCGCCTGCTGCAGGCCACGATCATAGAGGGCGACGGCCTCGGTGCGGCGGCCGCGCCGCTCCAGGAAGGCGCCGTGGTCAAGGATGAACAGCAGGCCGGCGTCGCCCAGGCTGGTCAGGGCCATGTAGTCGGTCTCGGCCTCGTCGTAGCGTTTGGCCCTCTCGAACAGCTGGGCCTGGCCGAGCTGACCGAACACCTCGACAAGCCTGTCGCCTCGCAGGTCGGGACGCGCCACGGCGCCCTCCTTGTCGCCCGCCGCAGCGGCCGCCCATGGGGCCAGAAGCGCCGCGACAGGACGATGCGGAACCGTAACCGCCCCGCTGGCCAGGATGTCCTGGGCTTCGCTGGGCCGCTCGTTGGCCAGGGCGTCGATGACTTTTTCCAGCGCGCCCAGGCGCTGAAGCGTCAGGCCGCCCTCTTCGCCGGGCGCCAGCCGGGCGGCGCGCGGTATGTCGCCGGCGAAAACCGCCGCGATAAAGGCTCGCCTGGAGATCGTCTTGCCGTCCAGATCGATGTCGGCGGCGGTGGCGCGGTCGAAGTACTGCAGCGCCAGGTCGTTGCGCCCGTCCTTCATCGCCGCCTGCCCGGCCAGGAACAGGCCGTAGGACGACTTCTGCCCGCTTTCGCCGAAGGCTACGTCTCCCGCCGGCGCCTCGGCCAGTGCGGGCTTGGCGGCGGCGGGCGCGGCCAGCGCCGCGACGGCGGCGGCGAAGGCGAGCGGGGCAAGGGCGGGCAAGGCGTTACGCAGCTTCATGCCGCCCACCTTGCCGCAAACTTTGGCGGCGGCAAGGCGGATCGTGTGTCGGGTGAGAAGCGGCCCTCTACATGTTCGGGTAGTTCGGGCCGCCGCCGCCTTCCGGGGTCGTCCAGACGATATTCTGCGACGGATCCTTGATGTCGCAGGTTTTGCAGTGGACGCAGTTCTGGGCGTTGATCTGGAACTTCGGATTGTTCCCTGCCTCGTCGTAAAGCACCTCATAGACGCCGGCCGGGCAGTAGAGGCGCGCCGGCTCGCCATAGCGGGGCAGGTTGACGTTGATCGGCACCGAGGGGTCCTTCAGCGTCAAGTGCGCCGGCTGGTCTTCCTCGTGGTTGGTGGCCGACAGGAAGACCGAGCTCAGCTTGTCGAAGCTGATCACGCCATCCGGCTTGGGATAGGTCAGCTGCGGATAATCGGCGGCGAGGCCCGTGGACGCGGCATCGGTCTTCTCATGCTTCATCGTACCGAAGAACGAGAACCCGCCCAGAAGGTGCGTGCACCACATGTCGAACATACCGACCGCGCCGCCCAGGAAGGTGCCCAGCTTGGTGAGCAGCGGCTTGGCGTTGCGGACGACCTTGAGTTCCTTAGCGACCCAGCTGCCCTCAAGAGCGGTCTGGTAGCTGGTCAGCTCGTCGGCCTGGCGGCCCTCGCCTAGGGCGGCGAACGCCGCCTCGGCGGCCAGCATGCCGGACTTCATGGCGTTGTGGCTGCCCTTGATGCGGGGCACGTTTACGAAGCCGGCCGAGCAACCGATCAGCACGCCGCCCGGGAAGCTGAGCTTGGGGATTGACTGCCATCCACCCTCGGTGATGGCCCGGGCGCCGTAGGCGATGCGCTTGCCGCCCTCGAGGTAGGGCTTCACCGACGGATGGTGCTTGAACTGCTGGAACTCGTCGAACGGCGACAGCCAGGGGTTCTTGTAGTTCAGGTGCACGACGTAGCCGATGGCCACGTAGTTCTCCCCGAAGTGGTACATGAAGCTGCCGCCGCCGGTGTTGTTGTCCAGCGGCCAGCCGGTGGTGTGCTGGGCGAGGCCCGGGCGGAAGTTGGCGTCCGGAACCTGCCACAGCTCCTTGATGCCGATTCCGTACTTCTGCGGGCTCTTGCCAGCCCGCAGGTCGAACTTCGCTTCCAGCGCCTTGGCCAGCGAGCCGCGCACGCCCTCGGCGATGAACACGTACTTGCCGTGCAGTTCCATGCCGGGCTGGTAGTCCGGCTTGTGCTCGCCGTCCTTGCCGATGCCGACGACGCCGACGACGACGCCCTTCACCGAACCGTCCTCGCGGAACACGAGTTCAGAGGCCGCGAAGCCCGGATAGATCTCCACGCCCAGCGCCTCGGCCTGACCGGCCAGCCAGCGGGTAACGTTGGCCAGCGAGGCGATGTAGCAGCCGTCGTTGTGCATGAACGGCGGCAGCGCGAACATAGGCAGGCTCAACTCGCCCTGCGGACCGAGGATCAGGAACTTGTCCGTGGTCACCGGCGTTTCGAGCGGTGCGCCCAGCGCCTTCCAGTCGGGGATAAGCTCGTTCAGCGCCTTGGGATCGATCACGGCGCCCGACAGGATGTGGGCGCCCACTTCGGAGCCCTTCTCGACGAGCGCGACAGAGACCTCGCGGCCTTGTTCGGCCTCGAGTTGCTTGAGCCGGATCGCCGCGGCCAGACCCGAGGGGCCGCCGCCGACGATGACGACGTCGTACTCCATGGATTCGCGTTCGACGGCGTCATCGGACATGGCTCGATCCCCTAGCGTTTCAGGGTCTTATTCCGAGGCGACGCAAGGGTGGTCAAGTCGGAAAGCGGTGTTGCGAACCGCTCGTAACTGGCGCGTCGAAGCGGGCGGCCGCGGATGGCGCGGCAGCGCGCGACGCTATGCGAACGGTCGGTGGACGGGTAAGTCTGGGACGTGACCGCCACGCTCGACATCCGCGCCGCCGAGGCCGCCCTCGCCTTCTGGGCCGACGCGGGCGTCGACACGGCCTATGCGGACGAGGCCATCGACCGCCTGGCCGAGGGCGCCGAGCGACTCAAGGCCAAGGTCCAGCCGGCGCCAAGGCCGCTGAAGCCCCTGGCCGGGGCCGCGCCAAGCGCCCCCGACCACGCCGCCGCGGTGGCCGAGGCGAAACGCCGCGCGGCGGAGGCGCAGGACCTGGAGACTCTGGCCGCCGCCATCGCCGCCTTCGACGGCTGTCCACTGAAGTTCGAGGGCGCGAAACAGGCTGTCTTCTCGCGCGGCGAAGCCGACGCGCCCCTGGTCATCATCGGCGAGGGCCCGGGCGGCGACGAGGATGCGCAAGGGCAGCCCTTCGTCGGCCGCGCCGGCCAGCTGCTGGACCGGATGATCGCCGCCGCCGGGCTGACAGGCCGGGTGTTCATCACCAACACCGTCTTCTGGCGGCCGCCCGGCAACCGCACGCCGACCCCCGCCGAACAGGCCGTCTGCCAGCCGTTCCTGGAGCGGGCGATCCAGCTGGTGGATCCGAAGATGCTGCTGCTGGTCGGCGGCGCCTCGGCCAAGTCGGTGCTGGGGCGCGACGAAGGCATCCTGTCGCTGCGCGGGCGCTGGTTCGAATGGCATGGCGAGGCCAGCGGCCTGACCCTGCCCGCCCTGCCGACTCTGCATCCGGCCTTCCTGCTGCGCCAGCCGGCGGCCAAGAAAAAGGCCTGGCAGGACCTGCTGATGCTGACCGAACGGCTGGACCGCCCGGTGCGGCCGGAATGACCAGGCGGAGACCATCGGCGATGCGCATGTTCGGCCTGCCTGTCGCTCTCGGCGTCGTGCTTCTCGCGTCGACGACCAGCGTCTCGGCCCAGTCGCCTTTGACGATCACCGCGACGCGCGCCCCGCCGACGACCTACCCTGTCGTCACAGTCTACGGCTATGCGGCCTACCCGGCCGACGGCGAGGCGGAGCCGCTCCGGCGGGCGACTGCCGTCGACCCGGTGAGCGACTGGTTGCCGGCTGGCGATCCGGCGGTCGTGCTCGCGACAACTGGAACCACCGCGATTGGCGGCGTGGCCTTGAAGCTGTCGGTCGACACCGCCGGCCGTGTCTCCGCCTGCGAGCTCCTCAGGTCCTATGGCGACCTGCCGGTGTTCGAGGGGCTATGCGATCGCGTGACCGCAAGGGCGCGTCTGACGCCCGCCATCGACGACGCCGGGACGCCGGTCGCCGACCGCTACTTTCTGTCGATCAGCTTCGCCCGCAGCCTGACCCCGCAGGCGCCCCTGGTGGTGGTCCGGGAGCCGTCCCCCGCACCGTGGGCGCCGGGCGCCCAGTGGCCACCGTCCTCGGACAGCCAGGTCGCCACGGTCGAGAAGCTCGACCTGCTGCCCGGCGGCCCGACGTCGGCCGAGGCGCGGGCCCAGCCCTGGGCCGGCATCGAGTATTCGCCGGAAGACCCGAGGCAACCCTGCCGCATCGTGAAGTCCTCCGGGGACGCCCCCTTCGACGCCCGAGCCTGCAAGGCGGCGGCGAAGGGTCGCTACGACGTCTCGAAGTTTGAAAAGCCCTGGCAGCGCCGCATGCAGCTTCACTTCGTGCTGTTCAAGGGCAAGCCCCGCGCCCTGCTGCCGGTCCAGAAGTGGAGCGGTCGGCCGGTTGCGAGTCAGGCGGCCCGGGCGGCGGTGGTCGCGGCCCTACCCGCCGAGGCCTTGGCCCGGGTGCGGCTCAACGTCATGGTTGAACCGTCAGGGGCGGTTTCACGCTGCACGATCGAGACATCCTCGGGAACCGATGCCGGCGATGTCGCCGCCTGCGCCGCCGTCCGCGCCAATGGCCCGTTCGCCCCGGCCACCGACATCTTCGGCCGGCCGTTCAGGGCCCAGCTCTACGACTGGAGCCCGGGGAAAGGGCCTTAGGCCCCGACCGCCTCCTCCTCCGCCACGAACCCCTTCCACGCCTGCATGTAGGTGACGAACCGGTCGCTGAGGCCTTCGCGTTGCAGATGCTCGCGGGTGACCGGCAGGGCGATGGGGCGGAAGTCGGGGTCGGCGGCGGCCAGGGTCGGCCAGTCGTGGTGCAGGATGGCGCCGCGGCCGATCAGCACGAAGTCGCAGCCCTGGTCCAGGCACCATTCGGCGTCGGTCCGGGCCATCACCTTGCCGGCCACGCCGAGGCGCACCGCGCCACGGTCCAGACCCGTGAAGACGCTGATCAGGCTCTGGCCCGCGAACGCCTCGTCAAGCGGCGCCTTGCGCACGTCCCACAGCGACATGTCGAGGTAGTCGATCAGGCCCTCGGTCATCAGCTGCTGCGCCAGGTCCCGGCATTCCGCCAGCACGATGCCGAACCGCTCCGGCGACAGGCGCAGGCCGATCTGGAAGCCCTCGCCGCAGGCGGCGCGCACGCCTTTCAGAATGTCGATGACGATACGGTTGCGGTTCGCGGCCGACCCGCCCCATTGATCCGTGCGCAGGTTCACTTCCGGGCTGAGGAACTGGGCCAGGATGTAGCCGTGGGCGCCGTGGATCTCGACGCCGTCGAAGCCGGACTTCTGCGCGCGGACAGCGCCGGCGATGAAGTCCGCCACCAGTTGCTCGACCTCTGCACCGGTCAGGGCGCGGGCCTTGAACTCCTCATTGTCGGAAGGGCAGACGGGCGCCTCGCCGATCAGCTCGGCCGGCGAGCGCATGCCGGCGTGGTGCAGCTGGACCACCGCGACGCTACCCTGCGCCTTGATGGCGGCGGCCAGTCGGGTCAGGCCCTCGATATGGTCGTCCGACCAGGCGCCCATCTGGCCGGGGAAGCCCTGGCCGATGCGCTGGACGTGGGCCGCGCAGGTCATGGTCAGGCCAAAGCCGCCCTCGGCACGCATGGTCAGCCATTTGAACTCTTCGTCCGACATCCGGCCATCAGGGTGGCTCTGGGTGTTGGTCAGCGGCGCCAGCATCAGCCGGTTCTTCATCGCCGAGCCGTGGGCGAAGGTCAGCGGCGTGAACAGCGTGGCGTCAGACATGGGCAGGCTCCGGAAATGAAGAGGGTTGTCATAGAGGACGTAAGCGGCCGGCGCCTAGCGATGGTTGCTGAAAGCCCGCCCCAGCAAAGCTGTCGGGGTCAGCGCGACAGGCTGGCCCAGGGTGCGGGCGTGGCCTTCAGCCCCTCGGGGGTCGCCTCGAAGTCCATCATCACCGTCAGGGTCCGGCCGCAGATGCCGAAGACCCAGGCCTCCCGCCAGGCTCCGCTGTCGCGAAGGCCGAACCGGTCGGGGCCGATGTCCTTGTCCTCGATCATGTCGATACGTGCGAGGGCGCCGGTGTAGGCCACCCGTTCAGTCGAGCAGCCCGGGATGTCGCGCGCCGCCGCCGCGCCGGCCGTGCGCATGGCCCTGGTCATCACCCCGCCGGCCATGCTGTCGAGGTCCACATGGGATCGTCCAACGTGGACCATCTGGGCGACCAGGGCTCCGGACGTGTCTTGCAGCAGGATGTAGCGGGCGAACGCCCGCGGCGGCGGGCAATCGGCCCGCTGGATGGTCACGGCCCAGGCGTTGACCAGCTGACCGTTGGTGATGGCGGCGTCAACACGGGGCCAGGCGGTGACCGGCGAGATGACCCCCAGGGTGGCGCCGTCGGCCGGGCAGTCGGCCTGCGCCGCCGCGATGGCCTGCCGGGCCGCCTCCGCCGCCGGCGCCGGCGCGGCGGCGTTGATGGCCGCCCAGCGCTGAAGGGCCTCGGGCTCCTGGGCTGTGGCGGGCGCGGCGGTCACCAGGGCGATCGCCAGGCAGGCCGCTACGGCGCGGGTCATCGGGTCAGGCATAGCCGAGCAGCTGGCGCAGGCCGGGTGCGGCGAAGTCCACGAGGCGCTTCTGGGTCAGCGGCAGCTGAGCCGGAAACTCAACGACGTTGACATTCAGGTTTTCGCGCGCCGTACGGCTCTGGGCAGGATCGGAGCCGACCCGGATCCGTTCGCGCCAGTCGTCGGGCATCTCGATGCCGCAGTCGCCCAGAAGCTGGCGGAAGAAGCTCTCCGCCTGCGGGCTGTCGAGCCGCGTCACGTTCTGCAGGATGTCCTCGTAGCGGACAATGACCGCATGAGTGCCCATCCAGGCCGCGGCGTTGAAGCTGTAGATGTCCATCAGGCTGGGCGCGCGTTCATGAACGCCGAAGATGGCCATGTTCATCACATCCTCGGCGCTCGCCGCGCCATTCTTGATGTGGTTCATCGGTCCCTGGAACTCGTCCGACAGGAAGAACCGCGCCCGCGCCAGCACCCAGTCGTAGGGATCACGGACCAACACCATGTGCCGGACCTTGCGCAGTGGCAGGGCGGAGTCGTCGGTGAAAAGCAGATGTCCCCAGCTGACGAAAGGCTTCTCCGTCGAGAATGCCGCCAGATTGGCCCGCAGATTCGGGAACTGGATGTAGGACTGATGCCACTGCTGCTCGGCCGGCACGAACATGCGGACGATGTTGCGGATCAGGTGGGTGCCGCTCTTAGGCACGCTGTTGAGAAACAGCGGCCCCTTCAGCGGGCGCTGCTCGAACTTCAGGGCTTCCTCGTCGAGGGTGTCCTTCTTGCCCAGGATCACAACAGACACGGCCAACTCCGTCTTGGTTCGGGAGGCGGCGCCCTGCCCCGCCCGCCGACCGATGGCGAGAGGCGGAGACGGGCCGCCCCAAAAAGTTACGGCGGCGGGAAGATCCCGCCGCCGCTTCTTCTGGTTAAGGTCAGGCCTGGGACTAGAACGCCTTCCGGACGTTCATGAACACGCGGCGACCATAGTAGTCGTACTGCGAGGAGAGCACCGAGGTGCCTTGCGACGAAACCTGGCTCGGCGTGACGGACGGCGGAGCTTCGCCGAACAGGTTGGCCACACCACCGGTGAAGGTCCAGGTGTCCATCCGGCGACGCACTGAAACCGAGTGATAGGCGGTGAACTCGGTGTCCATCTTGTAGCCGATGGTGCCGGCCAGGTTGGTGTCCGGGAAGTCTTCGGAGTCCGAAGCCTTGCCGATCAATTCCACGAACCAGTTGAACGTCCAGTCGCCTCGGTCGAAGCGGAAGTTCGTATTGCCGACAAAGTCCGGGTCGCCGACGTCACCGTTGTTGTCGACGGTGGAACCGGCGAACAGGGCGATGTCGTCTTCCAGCTGCCAGGTGAACTGCGAGTCCATCACGAAGCGACCGAAATCGAACTCGTGCTGGTAACGCAGAGTCAGGTCGACGCCGCGGTTGGACTGGCTGGCGATGTTGATGAACTTGGCCCGGATGTCGGTGATCCGCTTGTGACCCGGGTTACGATCAAAGAGCGAGCAGATCGGATCGACCGGGAAGGTGGCCGAACGATAGCAGGCGCTGAGGATCTGACCACCGCTGAGCGAGGTCACCTGATCGTTCACTTCGATCTCGAAGTAATCAACGGCCACGTTCAGGTCGACGAAGTCCGGAGCCCAGATCACGCCGATGCTGAGCGCTTCGGAAGTTTCGGCCTCAAGCTGACCGATACCACCGCCCTGGATCAGGGTGGCGCTGCCGCCGGCCCCGGTGTGGGCCCCCGGCACGCCGCCGCCCGGACCGGCCGGATTGGCGCAGTTGTCCGCGACCCGCTGCGAGGTGGTGTTGGCGATCAGACCGTCGGCCCAGCGGATGCAGGGGTCGACCGTACGCTGCGACGGGAAGCTGGTCTGGTTGGCCAGATAGAGTTCGAACAGCGCGGGAGCGCGGAACGAAGTGCCCTTCGAGGCGCGAACGCGCCATGCCGGAGTGATCTGCCAGTTAACGCCCACCTTGTAGGTGTTGCCCTCGCCATAGCTTTCGACCTCGGTCCAGCGGCCCGACAGCGTCAGCGACAGCTCTTCCATACCCGGCAGGCCCTTGGCGACCGGCACCTGGAGCTCGCCGAAGAGTTCCTTGGTGGTGTCGTCGCCGGCCGTGATGCCGGCGCCGCTGAGGCCCCAGCTGTTGTTGGCCAGGGTGATCGGGCCGGGCGTGTCTTCGATCTCGTCGGTCCGGAAGTGGAAGCCGAACGCGGCGCCGATCGGGCCGGCGGGCAGGCTGAACAGGTTGCCCGCCACCGAGCCTTCGACCGTCTGCTGCGTGTAGACGGTGTTGCCGGTGTCGGTGTCGAACATGAAGTCCCGCTCGGCCTGGGTCAGCTTGCCGGCCATGAAGTCGCCGGTCAGCCAGTTCATGTCCTGGCAGGCCTTGCCGCTGATCGGCGTGGTGGTGCCGACGCAGGAGCCGGTGCGGAACTCGGCGGCGTTCATCGTGTCATCGAGGATGACGTCGGAAGTGTAATCACCGTCCGAACGGCTCAGCTGGGTGAAGATGTCCCAGTCCCAGCCCGACAGGAAGCTGCCGAAGTCGCCACGCAGGCCGACGACGGCGCGCCCGTAGTCAACAACCTGTTCGGTATCGTTGTGGTCGGTGATCGCGGTAGGGCTGAGGAAGAAGTCGCCGAAGAAGCCGGTGCTGCTCGGGTCGCCGCCGCCGAAAAAGTCGCTGGTGTAGAGGTAGGTCCAGAACTGGCGATAGCCGTTGGCCTTCGAGGTCCGGCGGTTCAGCAGGAACTCACCGTAGGCCTCGATGCTCGGCGTGAGGTCGAAGCCGCCGTTGACGAAGACCGTCATCCGCTCGACTTCGGGGATGAGCGTCGACTCCTGCACGAACGGGTGGTTGGTGTTGGTCACACCGCGTGTAACGGAACCGGCGGTGCCGTAGTCCACCGCGAACCAGGGGGTCGGATAGATCAGGGCGCCGCTGGGCTGCGGGGTCGTCGGATAGCCGACCGGAACGCGCGGAATGTAGGCGCCCAGGTTGCCGTCGTAGTCATACTGCAGCTTGGCGCCGGCCGGCAGCGGCGCGCCGGAATAATCATAGAGCCACAGGTGGCCCCAGAGCACTTCGCGGCAGGACGCTGCGCCGGTGCGTGGGTCGATTACGTCATTGCGGGCGTTGGTAGCGGTGTTGGTCGTGTAGTCACGCGTACAGTTGGTGTAATCGCGATCGCCGACCGTCTGCTCGGCCTGGAGGTAATAGTCGGCCGAGACGCTGATGTAGCCGCGGTCGAAGGTTTTGCCCCAGCCGCCGTTGAAGCGGTACTGCTCGCCGCCCTGCTCTTCCGGCTGCGAGGCGAAGGCCTCGAAGTCCCAACCATCGCGGTTGGAGCGGGTGATGATGTTGACAACGCCGGCGATGGCGTCCGAGCCATAGATCGACGAAGCGCCGTCCTTCAGGATTTCGATGCGCTCGATCGAGGACTGCGGCAGCACGTTCAGGTCGAACGAGGACACGCCGCCGCGGGTGCCGGCCGGACCGGCGCGACGGCCGTTCAGCAGGACCAGGGTGCGGTTGGCGCCGAGGCCGCGCAGCGAGATCGTCGCCGCGCCCGGGCCACCGTTGGTGACGAAGGCCGAGGAGATGGTGGAGTTGATCTGCGGCGAGCCGGCCGCCAGCGTCGAGGACTGCAGCATCTCGGCCGTGTCGGCGATGCCCTGCAGGTCAGCGTTCTCGGTGGTGATCACCTGGATCGGCGAGGCGCTCGTGAACTCGGTGCGCTTGATGCGCGACCCGGTGACGATCAGCGCTTCGACTTCGGCTTCGCCTTCTTCCTCTTCCGCGGGCTGCGAGGCCGGCGCTGGAGTCTGGGCAAAGGCCAAGGAGGGAGCGGAAACAGCGACTGCGGCCGCGAGGCCCGCGATAACGGTCGTTCCCAGCAGGAACTTGCGATTCAACATAGAGAGACTTCCCCGAACTAGCCGCGCACCGTCCTGATTTTTAGACGACACTGACGCGCGATATCTGATTACCGCGCGGGCGCCGGGTTTGTCACCGGTCCGGTCTAACTTCTTCGTAGTTGTGTCATAGAAGCTGCACTTCGCCGCATTGGCGCCCCATTGAGAGCGCCTGCCGTCTGTCAGGCGAAACCGCTTTGCCGCCGGAGGTTCGGATTTTAATGTGCCTTCCTCCGAAGGGTCAGGGACAGCTGCGACGCCCGCAACGGGCTGCGGGCGAGCGTTGGGAGGCCAAGTTGGCAGGCGTGCGGACGCTGTTCACGATCCTGGGTCTGGTGATCGCGCTCGGGATCCAGGCCAGCCCGGTCCGCGCCGCCGGAACCGATGTCCTGTCGCCGATGGACGCCCGCGCCTACCGCGAGACCTTCGCCGCCACGGCGCGCGGCGACTTCGACGCCGCAGACGTAAGCCTGGCCCGGGCGAAGGACCGCTCGCTGGCCGGCCATGTCGCCTTCCTGCGGCTCATGCATCCCACAGCCCACCGGGCCGAGTACGACGAACTGGTCGACTGGCTGAAGGTCTATGGCGATCATCCCGGCGCCGAGCGCATCTATGCCCTCGCCCTGAAGCGCAAGCCGGCGGGGGCGCCGGACCCCAAGGCGCCGGCCTTCCTGGAAGTCAGCCGCACCTGGGCCCGCGTGGAAAGCGCCGCCTCCCTTGCCGGCGGCCCCGCCGGTCCCGACCGCGACCGCGCGGCGCGTGAGGCCTACTATTCCGGCGACCCCGCCAGGGCGCTGACGCTGGCGCCGGCGGCCGGAAACGCCTGGATCGCCGGTCTCTCGGCCTGGCGTATGGGCCGCTACGAGGAGGCCCGTGGCTTCTTCCGCGCCGTGGCGGTCGACGAGACCGAGGACGAATGGCTGCGGGCCGGCGGCGCCTTCTGGGCCGCCCGGGCCTCGCGCGCCCTGGGCGACACCGCGCAGGCCGCCGCCTTCCTGCGTATGGCGGCGAAGACCCCGCACAGCTTCTACGGCATGATCGCCCAGCGGGCGCTCGAGCTCGACGGCGCCCGGCTCGGCGCCCTGGACGGCTGGACGGCGCCGGGCGCCTCGCCCCTTCTCGTCCGCGCCTCGACGGCGCCGCGGCTGGCCGCCCCGGCCATGGCCGACTTCGGTCCCATCCTGAAGAGCGACGCCCGTGCGCGTCGCGCCGCCGCCCTGATGCAGGTCGGTCGCCAGACCGAGGCAGGCCTGGAGCTGCGCGCCGGCCTGGCCACGGCGAAGACCCCGGCCGAGCGTCGACGGTGGGAGGCCCTGACCCTGGCCCTCAACGCACCGATCACCACGGCGGCCGATGCGACCCCGGCCCTGTCGGTGCGCCGCCCCGGCCCGGCGCCGCGCCGCCGGCCGCCGGCGGACTATCCGACGCCGGAGCTGTTCCCGGCCGGAGGCTGGACGCTCGACAAGGCGCTGGTCTACGCCCTGGTCTGGAAGGAAAGCGGCTTCAACGCCTACGCCGTGTCCGGAGCCGGAGCCATGGGGCTGATGCAGGTGCGGCCGGTCGCGGCCGCCCGCGCCGCCGGCGACGACCACCTTATCCTGAACCCGATGCCGCTGCTTGACGGTCCCACCAACCTGCGGGTCGGCCAGGATTACTTTACATGGCTGATGGAGCGCGGGCTGGGCGGAGGGCCGGAAAGCTATGACCTGCTCCGCGCCGTGGCCGCCTACAACGCCGGCGCCGGCACGGTTCTCAATACCCTCAAGAAGGTCGGACCGGGCGCGGACACCCTGCTGGTGGTCGAGAGCCTGCCGGCCCTGGAGACCCGCGACTACGTCGAGAAGGTGATGACCGCCTACTGGTCCTACCGCCGCAAGTTCGGCGGCGAGACCCGGACCCTGGACGCGATCGCCCGCGGCGAGCCGATCATCGACAGCCGTCTGGACCGGTAGTTCAGGCCACGAAGGCTCGCGCGCCGAGCCGACGGGGCGCGCCCGCAGCACCGTAGCGCGCCCGCTCGACCAGCAGCCCGTGGGCGATGGTCGGGGCGCCGAGCCCGGCCAGCCATTCCCGCAGCCGCGCCGCCGGTCCGCCCCCGTCCACCGCCAGCCGGTAGCAGGCCGACCGACCGGTGAACCGCTTGATGTGGTGATCGGTCTCCGCTTCCCAGCCGGGCTCCAGCCGGGTCGAGGGCGGCAGGATCAGCAGCCAGTCGCCCTTAGCCGTCGCCACGGCCGCCGCGACATCGCCGGCCACGACCCGCGCCCCGGCGTCCTGCGCGATCGCCAGCGTGCTGTCGGCCGAGCCGCCGTCGGCGAGGATCACCTCCCGCACCAGGCCTGTGACCGCCGCCGGCACCAGGGCCGACAGGCAGGGGCCGAGCAGGGCGGCGGAATCACGGGTGGGGACGATGACGCTGATCATCCCGCCTTAGGAGCCATCTCGCAGCGCGGGGTCAACTTGTTCTTGTTATGTTTCCATCGCCGCGTACACTGCGCCCGTGGCCCCTTCCCCGCCCCTCGCCAAAGGCCGCGGCGCGCACAGCAACGCGACCAGCCGCTTCGTCGCTGCAGAGCGTGAGGCCTTCGACGACGGCTGGACGCTGGATGACGCCGAGCCGGCCCAGCTGACCACCACCGTCCTGCCGGACATGGCGAAGACAATCATCGCCCGCAACAGCAGTCCCGACATCCACTTCGACCGTTCGATCAATCCCTACCGGGGCTGCGAGCACGGCTGCATCTACTGCTTCGCCCGGCCGGCCCACGCCTACCTGGGCCTCTCGCCGGGCCTCGACTTCGAGAGCCGGCTGTTCTTCAAGCCGGAGGCGGCCAGCCTGCTGACCGCCGAACTGTCGAAGAAGGGCTACCGGGCGCGCCATATCCAGGTCGGCGCCGACACCGACCCCTACCAGCCGATCGAGCGCAGGCTGCGCGTCACCCGCCAGGTGCTGGAGGTGCTGCAGGCCTTCCGCCACCCGCTGAGCATCATCACCAAGTCCAACCTGATCATCCGCGACATGGACATCCTGGGCGAGATGGGCAAGGCGGGCCTGGCGAACGCGGCGATCTCGATCACCACCCTGGACCGCAAGCTGGCGCGCGACATGGAGCCCCGGGCCGCCACGCCGCAGCGCCGGCTGGACGCGGTGCGCCGGCTGACGGACGCCGGCTGTCCGGTGACGGTGATGTTCGCGCCGGTGATCCCTGGCCTGAACGACCACGAGCTGGAAGCGGTGCTGGAGGCCTCGGCCGCCGCCGGCGCGGCCGGCGCCGGCTATGTGCTGGTCCGGCTGCCGCTGGAGATCAGCGACCTGTTCCAGCAGTGGCTGGCCAGCGACCATCCCGACCGGGCGTCGCGCGTCATGTCGCTGATCCGCCAGACGCGCGGCGGCAAGGACTATGTTTCGCAGTGGGGCGAGCGCCAGCGCGGGGCCGGCCCGGTCGCCGACCTGATCGCCCGCCGGTTCGCCGCCGCCCGAGCCCGGTACGGACTGGAGGCGCCCCGCCTGAAGCTGGACGTCGAGCAGTTCCGCCCGCCGCCAAAGACGGGAGACCAGATGGAGCTGCTGCTGGAGTGACGCCCGCCCCATCGGAGCTGAGCGATCATCCGCCCGTGGTGGAAGCGGGCGATTCCGCACGCGTCCCCTCGCGACCGCGCGGGTCCTTGCGTTTCGAAACCCGCGCGCTAGGAATGCGTCATGTCAGAGATTGTGGAAACCCGCTGAGCGTCTCGAACGGCCGAGACATGTCGCCATAGCTGCGAGAGGCGCACGGATCGTGGCCGCTCGGTCAGCTGCACGCCCAGGTTTTCTACAGGTTCATCAAGATGAAGATTCGACTCGAGCGTCCCCGGGACGCGGCCACCATCCACGCGCTCACCGACGCCGCGTTCAAGGGCATGCCCTTCAGCGATCAAACCGAAGCCAAGGTTATCGACGGCTTGCGAGAGGCCGGGGCCTTGACCCTCTCGTTCGTGGCGACAGAGGGCGACGACATCATCGGCCACGTCGCCTTTTCGCCGGTCAGGATCAACGGAGAGGCCGGCGACTGGTACGGCCTTGGACCCGTGTCCGTCTGGCCCGATCGCCAGCGAACGGGAATAGGTCAGGCCCTGATCCGCGAGGGACTGCAACAGCTCCGATCCCTCGGCGCGGGCGGGTGTGTCCTCCTCGGCGACCCGGCCTATTACTGTCGGTTTGGTTTTGAGCACGACCCGGACCTCTACGACGTCCATGCGCCGCGGTGGGCCTTCCAGCGCCTCAGCTTCGACGGCTCGCGGCCCAAGGGCGTGGTGACCTTCCACCCCGCCTTCGACGCTTCCTAGAAGACGGGAGAGCGGCGCCGTCGTCCGGGGCCGCTCTCCCGCCTGAGACAGGACACAGAGGGCCGGCATCCCCGCGCATGCCAGGGACTCTACCGCTCGAACACACCGACCAGTTCGACGTGCGGCGACCAGAGGAACTGGTCTATCGGCCGCACGGACTTCAGCGTGAAGCCCGCGTCGATCAGCACCCGCGCGTCCCGGGCGAAGGTCTGCGGGTTGCAGGAGATGCCGACCACCCTTGAGACCTTGCTCAGTGCGATTTCGCGCGACTGTTCCAGGGCGCCGGCCCTGGGCGGGTCGAAGACCACGGCGTCGACCCTGGACAACTCGGACGCCAGCATCGGCCGACGGGCCAGGTCCCGGGCCTCGGCGGTGATGGGCTTGAGGCCCGGGGCGGTGGCGATGCCGGCCTTGAGGGCGGTGATGGCGGGGCCTGAGGAGTCCGCGGCCAGCACCGGCGCGATCCGGGCCAGGTGGAAGGTGAAGGTGCCGACACCGCAGTAGAGGTCGGCCACGCGGTTCGCCCCGGCGACGGCCTCGCAGGCGAGCTGGGCCATGGCCGCCTCGGCGACCGGCACGGCCTGCAGGAAGGCGCCGGCTGGCAGGGTGACGATGGCCTCGCCAAGCTTCACTACCGGCAGCCGCGCGCCATAGACGGTCTCGCCGGCCAGGCTGACGCGGGCCATGTCGCCGGCCGAGGCGGCCTCCGCGGCGCGCATGCGGGCGTCGGCCGACAGCCCGCCGCTCTTGCGCTCCACGCCCGTGACATCGACGTCCAGACCCGCGCCGGTCCAGGTAACGTGTAGTGTGGGCGCCGACTTGGGATGTTCCAGGAAGGGGTCGGCCAGCCGGCGCAGCGCCGGCAGGGCGGCGACCAGCCGGGGATCGGCGATGGTGCAGACGTCAATGTCGACCAGAGTCCAGCTTCGCCGTTCCTTGAACCCCAGCAGGATGACGCCCTTGCCGCCCCGGCGGGCGTGAAGGGCCAGCCGCCGGCGCGTGCCGGGGGGCGAGGCGAAGATCGGCAGGATCTCGGTCTCGATCCGCTCCCTGGACAGGGCCAGCCGCACCTGGTCGGTCTTCCAGGAAAGGTATGGAGCGTCGGCCCAGTGCTGCAGAGCGCAGCCGCCGCAGACGCCGAAGTGGGAACAGGGCGGCGCGACTCGCTCGGGGCTGGACGTCAGCCGCTCGACGACCTCGGCCCGCTGGCCCTCGATACGCACCCGCGCCCGTTCACCGCCAAGCGTCATCGGGACGTAGAGCTGCCCGCCGCCGGGGGCCTCGGCCAGGCCGTCGCCCTGACCGCCGACCTGTGTCACATCGATGTCGACTGTGCCGGCCAACAGACTCTCCGAACGGAACTGACGCCGCTCCCTAACATTATCCGGCGGCAAACCCGGCGTCGTTTTACGCCACATGAACGAAGATGAACGGCGCGCTCAACGCGCGTTCAGGAAACAACGGCCATCTTCAGACCACAGACCTCGGGCAGGGTTTCGCCCAACGGTCGAAGGAGTCGCCCATGCGTACGATCCTCTCCCTGACCGCGGCGATCGTCATCGCCGCCCCGAGCTTCATGGTCCCCACCATGGCGCAGGCGCAGACCTCGCGCTCCTATGGGCGTGGCGACGTCTGCAAATACGAGCGCAACCAGGCCGGCAACCGCGGCACGATCACCGGCGGCCTGGTCGGCGGCACGCTCGGCGCGGCCGTCGCCGGCGACGGGGCCAGGACCGAGGGCGCGGTCCTCGGCGGCATCGTCGGCGCCGTGGCCGGCAACCAGATCGCCAAGAAGAATTTCCGCTGCACCAGCTATCCCGAGCGTATCTCCCACCGTCGCGACAACTGTCGCTGGGTGCAGGAGTACTATCGTGGCGGCTGGCACGGCTTCGAAGTCTGTCGTAACCGCAACGGCGAGTGGCGTCCCAGCGGCCGGGGCTGATCCCGGTCGTCGTTGACCCCGTCCGCGCTTCATCGAGCTCAAGGAGAGCAAGCTCATGACCCGTAAGTTCCTGTCCCGCGGCGCCGCCGGCCTGGCCCTGGCCTCGCTCGTCGCCGGCGCCCTGGCGATGCCCACGGTCGCCTCGGCCCAGCCGGCCCCGACCTACCAGGGCGGCGCCTACAGCCAGGGCGGCTATTACGACCCCTGCCGTCGGGACCAGGTCCAGCGCGGCACGGGCGGCGCCCTGGTCGGCGGCGGACTCGGCGCGCTGGCCGGCTCGAGCATCGCCGGACGCGGCGCCAAGACCGAAGGCGCGGTCCTGGGCGGCATCCTGGGCGCGGTGATCGGTGCCAACGTCGGCAAGTCCGGCGCGGCTTGCCAGACCCCCTATGACCCGGCCAGCCAGGCTGGCGGCCAAGCCTACTACGGCGAGCCCGGTGGCTATGACAGCTATGGCGGCTATGGCGCCGACCAGGGCTTCGCCGGTGGCGGTTCGGGCAACGGCTACAACGGCTACGATCAGCGGGCCTTCGACGAATCGTACCGTGACTCCGGCTACGGCTACCGCACCATGCCGGTCACCGATGCACCCACGGCCGACAACTGCTCGCTGGCCGAAAGCCCGATCTACCTGCCTGACGGCCGGGTCCAGAAGCGCTTTGTTCGCGTCTGCCGCGACGCCCGCGGCGAGTATCAGGTCGTCGACTGACCGTCCGCGACCTGGCCTGTGAGGAAAGGCCGTCCACCGGAAGGTGGGCGGCCTTTTCCTTGGCTGAAAGGGTACAGTTTAAGGTCTCCCCGACCTCACCGCGCGCAGCAGGAACTCGCGGTTGCCGTCGCCGCCGGTGACGGGGCTGTCGGCTGTGGCCAGCACCCGCCAGTCGATGGCTTCAAGCCAGGCGACCACGTCCGCCAGCGCACCCGCCCTGGCCACCTCGTCCTTGACCAGTCCGCCCTTGCCGATCCGCTCGCGGCCGACCTCGAACTGCGGCTTGACCAGAGCGACCAGCTCGGCCCCCTCGCCGGCGAGCGCCAGGGCGGCGGGCAAGGCCTTGGCAAGTGCGATGAAGCTGACGTCGGTGACGATCACGTCCGGTGGCGTGGGGATAAGGCTTGCGTCCAGCAAACGGGCGTCAGTCCCCGACAGCTCGACCACGCGCGGGTCGTTCGCCAGCGTCGGGTGAAGCTGCCCACGCCCGACGTCGACCGCATAGACCCGGGCCGCGCCGCGCGACAGGCAGACCTGGGTGAACCCGCCCGTCGAGGCGCCGACATCGAGGACGGTCCGCCCCTCGAGGACGACGGGCCAAAGGGTCAGGGCATGGTCGAGCTTGAGCCCGCCACGCCCGACCCAGGGATGGGCCGGCGTCGCGATGATGTCGGCGTCATCTTCCATCATGTCCGAGGGCCGGGTGACAGCCTTGCCGTCTGCGCTGACCAGTCCCGCCTCAATGGCCGCGCGGGCCCGGGCGCGGCTGTCAAACAGGCCGCGCTCGACGAGCAGCAGGTCGATGCGCTTGCGGGTCATGCGCTCAGCGAAAGCCGAAAGGGACACGCACTGAGGTGCATGCCCCCGACATCACGCCGTCTCGCCGGCCAGCCTGCGGGCCGCCTTCTCGCGACCGATCAGGGGCAGGATCGCGGCCATGTCCGGTCCGTGGTCCATACCGGTCAGGGCCCGGCGCAGCGGCATGAACAGGCCACGCCCCTTGGCCCCGGTCCGCGCCTTGACCTCGCCGGTCCAGGCGCTCCAGGTCGACCCGTCGATCGTCGCCGGGAGCAGGTCCAGCGCCGCCTCGACGACCGGACGATCCTCGTCCGCCACCGCCGGCGTCACCGCCCCGGAAATCACGCTCGCCCATCCGGCGACGTCGCCAAACAGGGTCAGGTTCTGCCGCACGGCTAGCCAGAACGCTTCGCCCAGGTCTGAGCTCAAGTCCGCAAGCCGTTGTTTTGCCTCATCATAGAGCATGGCATGCAGGATGGCGGCGTTGACCTTTGAAAGATCCTCCGGATCCCAACGCGCGGCCCTGTGAGCCATCTTGCCGAATGCGAAATCGCCGGCCAGGGCCTCGATCGAAGCGGCCGGCTCCAGAGGATCCGACGTGCCGATGCGGGCGAGGTGCGAGATCACGGCCAGCGGCTCGTAGCCCTGCTGGCGCAGCTCCAGCATCGACAGCGACCCGATCCGCTTGCTCAGACCCAGGCCGTCGGCGCCCACCAGCAGCGTGGTGTGGGCGAAGCTCGGCGGAACCGCGCCCAGGGCCTCGAAGATCTCGATCTGGGCCCCGGTGTTGGTGACGTGGTCCTCGCCCCGGATGACGTGGGTGATGCCGATATCGATGTCGTCGACGACCGAGGGCAGCGTGTAGAGATAGCCCCCGTCCTCGCGGATCAGAACCGGGTCCGACATCGAGGCCGTGTCGACCTCGCTGTGGCCGCGGGCGAGGTCTTCCCAGGTGACTCGCCGGCCTTCGAGCTTGAAGCGCCAGTGGGGTTTGCGGCCCTCGGCCTCCAGCTTCGCGCGGTCCTCGTCGGTCAGCTTCAGGCCGGCGCGATCGTAGATCGGCGGCAGGCCGCGCGACAGCTGCACCTTGCGGCGCAGGTCCAGTTCCTCGGGCTTCTCATAGCAGGGATAGAGACGACCGGAGGCCTTCAGGCGCTCCACGGCGGCGTCGTAGATGGCAAAGCGGGCCGACTGGTTGTAGCGCTCGCCCCAGGTCATCCCGAGCCAGGTTAGATCGGCCTCGATGCCGTCCTCGTAGTCCTTCGTCGACCGCTCCAGGTCGGTGTCGTCGATGCGCAGCACGAACACCCCGCCCTGCCCGCTGGCGAACAGCCAGTTGATCAGGCCGGTTCGGATGTTGCCGACATGCAGGCGCCCGGTCGGAGAGGGCGCGAAACGGACCTTTGCGGTCATGATTGGGACGTCCTTGTAAGAGCCGGGCTAGGTCGGCTCTGGACGCCTCAAAGTCAAGATGACAGCGCCGCGTCGATCATCCTCTGATCCTGGTCGTAGACCCAGCATTCGGCCAGCAGGCCGGCCTCTATGCGATAGACGAGGACCCGTTCGATCTCTTGGGTGACGCCCCCGACGGTGACGGCTTCCCGCACGATGACGATAGCCCGCGACGGACCCGCGGTCACGTCGACGACGGCCACCAGCCTGCGCTGCGTACGCTCGGTGAAAGCCATCAGGGCCGGGATCGCCTCGGCCTTGCCCTTGTAGGTCCTGGCGAACGGATTGACGCCGAACCAGTGCAGCACGAAGCCGTCGGCGTAGGTCGCCATCATCGCGGGAACGTCCCCCGCCAGCCAGGCATCGACATAGCGCCGCACCGCCGCGAGGTTGGCGGCCCTGGCGTCCTCAGCTTTGATGTCCATCCATCGCTCCCGGTCCGGTTTCCAGGACATGAGGCCACAGAGATCGGCGAAAAAAACTACCCCGCCGGTAATGCCGGCGGGGCGCCTGAAAAGATCAGTCGTCGCGATGGACCCGTTCGCGGCGCTCGTGCCGCTCCTGGGCCTCGAGGCTCAAGGTCGCGATCGGGCGGGCCGCCAGCCGCGCGAGACCGATGGGTTCCCCCGTCTCCTCGCAGTAGCCGTAGGACCCGTCCTCAATCCGGCGCAGGGCCGCGTCGATCTTCGAGATCAGTTTCCGCTGCCGGTCGCGGGTGCGAAGTTCAAGAGCCCGATCAGTCTCTGACGAGGCGCGATCAGCCAGGTCAGGATGATTCTCGGTTTCCTTCTGGAGATGGCTCACCGTCTCGCGAGATTCGCGAAGGATGTCGTCCTTCCAGTCCAGCAGCTTCTGCTTGAAATAGGCGAGCTGACGCTCGTTCATGAACTCTTCGTCCTCTGAGGGACGATAGTCATCGGTCTTCACTAGAACGGTCGTCGTCTGCATTTGACGCTCACGCCCCCATCCACGCACTCGCTCATGCGAGCGCCGCCTTATAGCAAACGCCGCACGCCACACAATGAACCTCGTGTTCGGCGTGCGTTCATGCAGCGAGTTTCGCCTGTTCAAGCTTGGCGATCTCGACCGCGGCGCGCGTTTCGATGTCGTCCAGCAGGCCTTCGAGGCGGCCGTCGTCGGTGTTCTGGCGCTCTTCGCGAACAGCCCGGACCAGGCGGTCCAGCGAAGCCGGCGAAAGGTCTCCGTCGATCAACGCCAGCTTGATATCGTCAAGGACGTCGAGAATCCGGCCGGCTCTGCCGACAGCGCGCTTGCGACGCTCAAGCGGGCCGCCAACGTCCTGCAACGCCAGCAGCGCCTCGATGCCCCCGACGCCCGACATCGCACCCGCGCGGGACACGCTGCCGACGGCCCCCGCGGCGCCCGCGGTTGGTACGCTGAACGCGCCCTGACCAGTCGCCGGTCGCGCCGCCCTCGCGCCGCCGACGCTTCCCGCACTGCTGGGTCCGGTGACTTTCATGGAGGCTGGAAGCCGCTCCCCTGTCCTTGTGAGACCCCATTGTCGGCCCCGTATGGTTAATGCCGGGCAAATTCTGCCGTTGCCGCACGGCGACCGACGTGAGCGGCCAAAGATCATTGTTTTTGCAGCTCTTTCTTGTGGCGCGCTTCTCGCATGGGCACGCGCAGTATCGCCCTGCGCCTCGGGAGCCTCATGCGTAACAGCGTCATCGGCAGCGTCATCCTCGCCCTGGTCCTGGCTTTCGCCGGGCCTTGCTTCGCCAAGTCGCGGATCAAGGACGTGGTCGAGTTCGAGGGCGTGCGCGAGAACATGCTCACCGGCTACGGCATCGTGGTCGGCCTGAACGGCACCGGCGACAACCTGCGCAACGCCCCGATGACCCGCCAGAGCCTCGAGGCGATGTTCGAGCGCCTCGGCGTCAACGTCCGCGAGACCAATCTCAACACCAAGAACGTCGCCGTGGTCATGGTCACCGCCAAGCTGCCGCCATTCGCCGCCGCGGGTTCGCCGGTGGATGTCACGGTCTCGGCCGCCGGCGACGCCAAGAGCCTGCAAGGCGGAACCCTTCTGGTCACTTCGCTGCTGGGCGCGGACGGGCAGGTCTACGCCGTGGCCCAGGGCTCGGTTCAGACCGGATCCGTCTCGGCGGGCGGCGCGTCGGGCAGTTCAGTGTCGAAGGGCGTGCCCACTTCCGGCCGGATCGCCGGGGGCGCGATCATAGAGCGGGAGACCGGCTTCCAGCTGGCCTCGATGCCGCAGATGCGCCTGACGCTGCGCAATCCCGATTTCACCACCGCCCAGCGCATCGCGACGGCGATCAACACTCGCTTCCCGGGAACGGCCAACGCCGAGAACCCGACTATCATCACGCTTCGCGCGCCAGTCGGCCAGACTCTGGTCGGTTTCATGGGCGCGGTTGAGAACCTCGAGGTCACCCCGGACTCGCCCGCCAAGGTCATCATCGACGAGACGGCCGGCGTGATCGTGATGGGCGAACAGGTGCGTATCTCCACCGTGGCCATCGCTCAGGGCAATCTGACCATCTCGGTCCAGGAAACGCCGCTGGTCAGCCAGCCGGCGCCCTTCAGCCGGGGTGAAACCACGACCGCCAGCGCTTCCCAAGTCAGCGTAGACGAGGAGCGCGGTCGTCAGTTGATCACCCTCAAGAGCGGCGCCTCGCTGTCCAGCCTCGTGTCCGGCCTCAACGCCCTGGGCGTCACGCCGCGCGACATGATCTCCATCCTGCAAGCCATCAAGGCCGCCGGCGCCCTCCAGGCCGACATCGAGGTGATGTGATGAGCGGAGCCTTCGCGGTCCCCTCCGACATTCTGCTGGCCCAGCAGGGCCGCACCGCCGGCTCGACCGGCGAACTGGCCTCGCGCAAGCAGAAGGCCGCCGAGACGGCCCAGGCGTTCGAGGCGTCCTTCCTGTCGGCCATGCTGCAGCCGATGTTCGCCTCGCTGAACACCGAAGCGCCGTTCGGCGGCGGCAAGGGCGAGGAAATGTTCCGCTCCTTCCTGACCGAGGCCATCGCCAAACAGGTCGCCAAGAGCGGCGGCGTAGGCGTGGCCGATACCGTCCAGCGCGAAATGCTCAAGCTTCAGGGCCTCACCGAGTAAAGGATACTCCCATGGCGCTTGACGCCCGCGACGCCACCGACCGCGTTGAACAGCTGATCGTCCTGACCGACCGCCTGACCGCGATGATGGCGGACCAGTGCAAGGCCTTCGAGGAGCGCCGTCCCCAGGACGCCGCCGCCTCGATGGAAGAGATGACCCGCCTGGCCAACCTTTACCGTCACGAGTCCATGAGGGTCCGCACGGCTCCGGCGCTTATCGAGGAAGCCTCCCTGACGCTTCGCACGCAGCTGATGCGCGCTACGGAAGCCTTCGACGCCGTGCTGGCCCGCCAGGGGCGGGCGCTGGAGGCCGCCAGAACGATCACCGAGGGTCTGGTTCGCGCCATCGCCGACGAGGTCGCCTCACAGCGCAGCAGCGGCAGCGGCTATGGCCCCGGCGCCGCGGCGCAGTCCGGCGACGCCAGGGCGATCACGCTGAACAAGCGCGCCTGATTGATCCAGATCAGGGCCGGCTGCCGCCTGCCGGTTTCAACTGTCGTGGATGGCCTACGACCACGACATCGCCCGCTGTGACGAAGCCGCCTTCATCGCGGAGGTCAGGGCCTTCCTCGCCAGGGCCCTGACACCGGAGCTGCGGGAAGCAGGCCGTCGGACCCTGGGCGTCCACAGCGATATCGCCGCATGCCGCACCTGGCATCGGCGCCTGTTCAACAAGGGCTGGATCGCTCCTGCCTGGCCCGCCGCATGGGGCGGCGCGGGCTGGTCTACGCGGCGCAAGTTCCTGTTCGACCGCGAATGCGCCCTGAACGATGCGCCGGTGCTGTTCGCCGGAGGCTTGCGCAGCCTGGGTCCCCTGTTGATCGAAATGGGCACGCCGGCCCAGCGGGCGAAGTACCTGACTCCGATCCTGTCCGGGGACGATCTCTGGGCACAGGCCTTCTCCGAGCCCGGCGCCGGATCGGACCTCGCGAGGATCTCCACAAGAGCGGTGCGGGACGGCGACGACTATGTCATCGACGGCGCCAAGATCTGGACCACCGGCGCCCATCTGGCCAACCGGTTGTTCGCCATCGTCCGAACGTCCGACGAGGCCAGGCCACAGCAGGGCCTGACCTTTCTGCTCATCGACCTGCCCGCGCCGGGCCTGACCATCTCGCCGATCATCACCATCGACGGAGAGCATGAGCTCAACGCCCTGTTCTTCGACGGCGTGCGGGTCCCCGTCGCCAACCGCGTCGGCGAGGAGGGCAATGGCTGGAGCGTCGCCAAGCGGCTGATGCAGATGGCCCGGTCAAACAACACGCCCTCGGCGCTGGTCCGCCGGGTCTTCCAGCGCGCCCGCTCGGCCGCTTTGACCACTGACGGTCTGGAGCCCGGCTTGCTGCGTCGGCTGGCCGAGGCCGAGTTGGATCTGCTGGCCTTCGAACAGTCGGAACTGGCCGCCATGCCGGACGGCGTGCCGCGCACTGGCGACCAGACCACGCCATCCATGCTGAAGCTGCTCGGCAGCGAACTCCACCAACGCGTCGCTGAACTGGCCATGGAGATCGCCGGCCCGTACCGCCTCCTAGCACAGGCCTTGTTTCACGATCAAGGCGGCGAACTCGCGGACGGGGCGCGGGCTACGGCAAAGCACTTCGCGACTCGCGCGGCGAGCATCTACTCGGGAACCAGCGAGACCCAGCGCAACGTGATCGCCGGCGCGATTCTGCGCGGGTGACCTAGAAGGGGCGCGCGGCCCGTTCGGCGCCAAGGAAGACGAAGGTCGGAGTCTGCGGCGTCGGAGCGCGCTCGGCCTGCAGTCGCGCCTCCACCCAGCGCCAGAGCGCCGCAATCTCGCTGGCGGCCGCCCCCTCCGGTTCGTGCTCCTGGGCAACCAGACCGAGGGCGACGCTCTGCTGGTAGGCGACACGACTCCGAAGTCCGATCGGCGCGACAACCCCGCCCAGGGCGCGCAGCGCCGCCACGGCCTCGCCGACGGCCGGGTTCTCGTGCCCGTTGCGTCGCGGCGGCGCCTGATTCAACACGAAGACCACCTCGCGATGAAAGCTGTGGGCCAGCGCGGCGGTATCGGCCACCGCCTTCAGGTCGAAGAAGTTGGGTCGAGACACCACGGCGCAGAGGTCGGCGCAGCGTATGGCCTGCTCGACGTCAGCCTCCAGGGTCGGGCCGGTGTCGACGATCAGCAGGTCCACCCCATCGCGGCGCGCCTCCTGCTGACGAGTGAACAGCGCGCCAGGCTTGAGGGGTTCAACCACGATGTCGCCGAGCGTCCGCAAACGACGCCATTCGACCGAAGACTGCTGGCGATCGAGGTCGACAAGCAGTGTCGACAGTCCAGCCTTCCGGGCCGCCACCGCTAGGTGAAGCGCGAGTGTGGTCTTTCCGGTCCCGCCTTTGCGGGAAAGTACGGCGAGCGTTTTCATCGCCTGTCCCAAATCGGTACGAACGCTGTTCTTCGGAGCAGCAATCGTGCCCGAACGGCGAGAATGAGGCTACATCGACTCACGCGCATGAAAAAGGCGCCGAAAACGGGCGCCCGGCCGGTCACGCCCTTTGAAGCAGCAGGCCGAGCAGGCGTCCCGCCGCAAGGATAGGCGCCGGGCTTTGCTCGACCCTGGCCTGGATGAGACAGCCTTCCAGGGTGGCGATCGCGACACCCGCTCGCTCCAGCGACTCGGTCGGCGTCCAGCCGTCGTCCTCGAGCTTGCTCGCGATGACAGCAGTCCATCCGGCGAAGGCGGCACGGCCAGCCGCGCGCACGGCCTCGTCCTGCGCCGCCGTCTCCAGCAGGACGGTGGTGATCGGACAACCGTCCCGCCAGGCCGACTGCTCCATCCAGATCACCAGCCACCGCACGTACTCCGCCACCAGGGCGGGCGCGTCCGGCGTGTCGGCGGCCAGGGTCGCCAGGGTTCTCTGAACCAGCTCTCCGGCACTGGTCACCGCGGCCTCCCCGATCTGGCCCTTGCCGCCCGGGAAGTAGTGGTAGAGCGAGCCCTTCGGCGCGCCGCTGCGCTGGACGATATCGGCCAGCCCCGTCGCGGAGTAGCCGTACCGCCGGAACAGGGCGGCGGCGGACTGGACAATGGCGCTTCGATGTCGGGGCTGGGCGGGCATGGGAATCTATATAGACTGGTCTACATCAATAGAAGGTTGATGTCATGACCCCGCCGCCGGACGGCTTCGAGCGCCACTACCGCAAGAGCCCGCTCACCGATCCATGGGAGCCGATTTTCAGTCGCCGGGTCGATGATTGCCTGCAGATCGGCCTCCGGATCGCCGACGCCCACACCAACAGCCGCGGCTTCGCGCACGGCGGGTTGGTGTCAGCGCTGGCCGACAACGCGATGGGGCTCAGCTGCGGGCTCGGCCTTGAGGGCGCGAAGGGGCTGCTCACGGTCAATCTGGCGCTGGACTTCCTGGCGGTGGCCAGGATCGGGCAGTGGCTGCAGATCGAGCCGACCGTGGTGAAGAGGGGCCGAAGCCTGTGCTTCGCCTCCGCCCTCGTCACCGCTGACGGCAAGCCCTGCGCCCGCGCCAGCGCCACGTTTCAGGTCGCCACCTGAGCACGATCTCGCGTTCGGGGTCGATGATCCGCGGGGATGTGACCAGGATAGAGGGGCTGGATCCGTATCCGAACGCAGCCTCCTCGAAGGCCAGTCCACTCCTGCCGGCGGACAGGCTAATGGCATATCTGCGCGCACACTACGCTCGCCGCGGCTGTTTCGCCGCCCGCATTGACCGGGGATGACCCACGCCGCAGCGGCTGCTGACACCGAGTGTCAACAGACCAACCACCGGCTGGACGTGCCGGGCCGGCGTTCGCATATTGTTCTTGTGTTCATTCCGAGTCTGGGCGCTACATATCTTAGATGCCGCCGCGCCCTTCGGCCGGCTGATGCGTTCCCGACAGGTCATGGCTGAACAACTGAATTTCATCCGCGTGCGCGGCGCGCGGGAACACAATCTCAAGGACGTCAGCGTCGACATTCCGCGTGGCGAGCTGGTCGTCATCACCGGCCTGTCGGGGTCAGGCAAGTCTTCGCTCGCCTTCGACACCATCTACGCCGAGGGGCAGCGGCGCTACGTCGAGAGCCTGTCGGCCTATGCCCGTCAGTTCCTGGAGCTGATGAGCAAGCCGGACGTCGACCTTATCGAGGGCCTTTCGCCGGCCATATCGATCGAGCAGAAGACCACCAGCCGCAATCCACGCTCGACCGTCGGCACGGTGACGGAAATCCACGACTACATGCGCCTGCTCTGGGCGCGGGTCGGGGTTCCCTACTCGCCGGCCACCGGCCTGCCGATCGAAAGCCAGACCGTCAGCCAGATGGTCGACAAGCTCACCGTCCTGCCCGAGGGCGTGCGGCTGTACCTGCTCGCGCCTGTCGTTCGCGGCCGCAAGGGCGAATACAAGAAGGAGATCGCCGAGTGGCGGCGGGCCGGCTTCCAGCGGCTGAAGATCGACGGCGAGCTCTATCCGATCGAGGACGCGCCCGAGCTGGACAAGAAGTTCAAGCACGACATCGACGTCGTCGTGGACCGTCTGGTTACCAAGAACGGCCTTGAGCAACGCTACGCCGACAGCATCGAACAGGCCCTGCGGCTGGCCGACGGCATCGCGGTCGCCGAATGGGCCGATGTGAAGGACGGCGAGACGGAGCCGCGTCGCATCCTGTTCTCCGAGAAGTTCGCCTGCCCGGTCAGCGGTTTCTCGATCACCGAGATCGAGCCGCGCCTCTTCTCGTTCAACAATCCGTTCGGGGCCTGCCCGGTTTGCGACGGCCTGGGGGCCAAGCTGGCCTTCGACGCCGACATGGTTATCCCTGACAAGGACAAGAGCCTGCACAAGGGCGCCGTCGCCCCTTGGGCCAAGGGCCCATCACCGCTCTACACCCAGACGCTGCAGGCGCTGGCGCGGCACTACGACTTCTCGATGGACAAGCCCTGGCATGCGCTGCCGGCGAAGGCCCATGAGGTGATCCTGCACGGCACCGGAGCCGAGAAGATCAAGTTCATCTACGACGACAACGCCCGCAAGTATGAGGTCAACAAGCCCTTCGAGGGCGTGCTGCCCAACCTCGAGCGGCGCTGGCGCGAGACCGACTCCGCATGGGTCCGTGAGGAACTGGGCCGTTTCCAGTCGGACACCCCCTGCGACGCCTGCCACGGCGCCCGCCTCAAGCCCGAGGCTCTGGCGGTCAAGATCGGCGGCAGGAACATCTCCGAGGTTTCGGGTCTGGCCATCCGGCCGGCGCGCGACTGGTTCATGGCGCTGAACGACAGCCTGAGCGAAAAGCAGATGGAGATCGCACGCCGGATCCTGAAGGAGATCAACGACCGGCTGAAGTTCCTCGTCGACGTCGGGCTGGACTACCTGAACCTGTCGCGCGGCTCGGGCACCCTGTCGGGCGGCGAGAGCCAGCGCATCCGGCTGGCCAGCCAGATCGGCAGCGGTCTGACCGGCGTTCTCTACGTCCTCGACGAGCCGTCCATCGGTCTGCACCAGCGTGACAACACCCGGCTGCTGCAGTCGCTGCAGGGCCTGCGGGACCTGGGCAACTCGGTGCTGGTGGTCGAACACGACGAGGAGGCCATCCTCACGGCCGACTATGTCATCGACATGGGTCCGGCGGCCGGCATCCACGGCGGCCGGATCATCGCCGAGGGCAAGCCCGCCGACGTGATGGCCAACCCCGCCAGCATCACCGGCCAGTACCTGACCGGCGCCCGCGAGATCGCGGTTCCGGAGCAGCGCCGCCCCATCTCGACCAAACACGTGCTGCGCGTGGTCGGCGCGACCGGCAACAACCTGAAGGGCGTAACGGCGGAGATCCCGGTCGGCACCTTCACCTGCATCACCGGCGTCAGTGGCGGCGGCAAGTCGACCTTCACCATCGAGACCCTCTACAAGGCCGCCGCGCGCCGGCTGAACAACGCCAGCGACGCCCCCGCCCCGCACGAGAAGATCGAGGGGCTGGAGAACTTCGACAAGGTCATCGACATCGATCAGAGCCCGATCGGGCGTACGCCGCGGTCGAACCCGGCGACCTATACCGGCGCCTTCCAGCCGATCCGCGACTGGTTCAGCCAGCTGCCGGAGAGCAAGGCGCGCGGCTACGGCCCGGGGCGGTTCAGCTTCAACGTCAAGGGCGGTCGCTGTGAGGCCTGCCAGGGCGACGGGCTGATCAAGATCGAGATGCACTTCCTGCCCGACGTCTACGTCACCTGCGACGTCTGCAAGGGCAAGCGCTACAACCGCGAAACGCTCGAGATCCTGTTCAAGGGCAAGTCGATCGCCGACATCCTGGACATGACCGTCGAGGAGGCCGCCGAGTTCTTCAAGGTGGTTCCGCCGGTGCGGGACAAGATGGAGACGCTCAAGCGCGTCGGGCTTGGCTACATCCACGTCGGGCAGCAGGCGACCACCCTTTCCGGCGGCGAGGCGCAGCGGGTGAAGCTCAGCAAGGAGCTGAGCCGCAAGGCCACCGGCAGGACGCTGTACATCCTCGATGAGCCGACCACAGGTCTGCATTTCGAGGACACCCGCAAGCTGCTGGAAGTGCTCCACGAACTGGTCGACCAAGGCAACACGGTGGTCGTCATCGAGCACAACCTCGATGTCGTGAAGACCGCAGACTGGATCGTCGACTTCGGTCCCGAAGGCGGCGACGGCGGCGGCGAGATCGTGGCTGTCGGTACGCCCGAGAAGGTGGCGCTGAGCGAGGCCAGCTGGACCGGCCGCTACCTGGCCGACGTCCTCAAGCGACACCGCGAGCGGGCGGGCGACAAGCGCAAGCGCGCCTGACGCCCGCCTGGCGGCGTCACGAGAACACGTCGGCGGCAGCGGTGTCCTCTGTCGCGATCGCCTTGTAGATACTAGGCGCGGGGGCATAGGCGACAAAGTGGATCGCCGTGCTGATCAGGCTGCTGATGACCACGGTCACGCCCACGCTGATCGCGGTGATCACCATGTCCCCGCTCAGGACGCTAACCTGCCCGATCACCTGGATCACGGACTGCGCCATCGAGATCATGAAGATGAAGACGAAGGCGAGCAGGTACGCGCCGAGGATCGGCCAGAACCGGCCACGGGTCAGGCTCCAGGATCCGAAGATGTTGATCCGGCCGGTCTGGAAGGTCTGGGCGCCGGCGAGCGAAAACTTCACCATCAGGAACAGCGCCAGGACGACGCCCACAAGGGCGGCCAGCAGGATCCCGCCGATCATGGCGCCAATGCCGCCGGGAGACGGCGTCTCCCCGCCCGACGTCAGGGCGCCGAAGCCGACGGTCAGTCCGACAATCAGGGCGATGACCAGGTAGACACTGGTCCAGCCAAGAACCTGGACGAGCAGGACGACGGCCTGACGGAGCTCGTCGGCGCCGAGGCGCAGGTAGAAGAAGGCCTTCTCGTCAGGCCGAAGGATCGCGCGGTTCACCCCAGCGGATAACACCCCCGCGTAGATCAGACCGACCGGCATACCGACCAGGATCAGCGGGATCATCGCCATAAGGAGATTCATGACCATCTCCGGCGAAGGCTCCTCCGTGTCGCCGAGCTGGGCCATCGTCATGAAGTCGTCGCCCAGCAAAAGCAGCGCGGCGAGCGCAAAGACCGCCAGGACGCCGAGACTGACAAGGGTCCAGACAACAACAACCATCGGTCGCTGGCGGATGATCCGGAAACCGGCAAAGGCGGCGTCCGTCGCCGAAAACGACCTCATCATGCAATCTCCCTGACGGACCCCGACGGCCTCGCTGCACGGGGGAGATGACCAGAGGACGGCGCGCGGGGCAACGCCTTGCCGACGTCGACCTGCGCGTGAAGCGTTAGCTGAACACTTCCGCCGTCGCGGGCTGGGCGATCTCGCGATAGATCGTCGCCGCCGGGCCGTACATGACCATCATGGACAGCGCCGAAAGGAAGCCGCCGATCACGATGTAGATGATCATGGCCGGCGTGAAATAGGCCGCCAGCGTGCTCAAATCCGGCTGGAACAGGCTCGTCACGCCGGCGAAGCCGCCGCCGAGCGCGATAGCCGCCGCAGCCTGCACCGCGAAGGCCAGAAGGAACACGACGATCAGCAGTATGATCGCCAGCAGATAGGCGCCGAGGATCGGCCAGAAGTGACCCTTCGTCAGAGCCCAGCTTCCGAAGATGTTCAGCCGGCCGGTGGCGAAGGTCTGTGACAGCGCAAGGGAAAGACGGATCGAAAGCCAGACGACCAGCCCGACGGCGGTGACGCCGGAGATGATCCCGACGATGACCCCCGCGACCGCGCCGCCCGCCGCGCTCGCCACGCCGGTCAGTATCCCGACCAGCATCATCGTCGCGAAGATCGCCCCCACCGCGATCAGCCACTGCACGATCATGACGAGGATCATCCGCAGTTCGTCGCCGCCGAGCTGGATGAAGGCGTTACGGCTGTCGTCGGGTCGAAGGACCATGCGATTCACCGCCGCAGTCGCCACGCCGTAGTAGAGGAGGGTCAACGGCAGGGCGACGAGGTAGAACGGAGCCAGGGCTCCGAGGGACCGCAATGTCGCCTCCTGGTCGCTGGACTGGCTTGCGGCCTGCATATCCGCCATCGCCTGACCGACCGTCAGGATGGTGGCCGCCGAGGTCAGCACCGACATGGCCAGAAGCACCAGGCCCCAGATCAGGACAATGCGCGGCCTGGCCCGCGCCAGGGCGAACCCCGAAAACGCGGCGTCCGTCGCCGAAAAGGTGGCCATGGTTGTCCTGCTCCCCGCTGGCTTTCCAGTGGACGATCTCGTCCACCCTCGGTAGCAGTTTGAACAGAACGCCGCTTCGGCGGCAATGGCGGCGCAGATCGTCCGGGGAGAACAAACATGATCCTTTACGGTGAAGCCAATCCGGCTCCGAACCCGCGCCGCGTGCGCATCTTCATCGCCGAGAAGGGCATCGATCTGCCGGAGACGCGGGTCAGTCTTCGCCAGCGCGAGCACAAGTCGCCGGAGCATCTTGCGCGCAACTCGCTGGGGCAGGTGCCGACCCTTGTGCTGGATGATGGCAAGGCGATCTCCGAGACGGTCTCGATCTGTCGCTACCTGGAAGCCCTGCACCCGGACAAGCCACTGTTCGGGACCACGGCGCTGCAGCAGGCCCAGATCGACATGTGGATCCGTCGGGTCGAGTTCCAGCTGATGACCCCAGTCGGCATGTTCTGGCGTCATGCCCATCCGCTGACCGCCGCGCTGCTGACGCAGTTCAAGGACTTCGGCGAGTCGAACCGCGACCTCTACGCCCGGGCCTGCAAGTGGCTGGATCGCGATCTGGGCGACGGCCGCTCGCACCTGGCCGGCGACGCCTTCACCATGGCTGATATCGCCGCGCTAACGACGATCGACTTCGCAGCCTTCACGGGTCTTGAGATGCCGGAAGAGGCCGCCAACCTGCGCGCCTGGCACGCCCGGGTGTCGGCCCGGCCGAGCGCCGCGGCCTAGCTGGACTGGGCGGCGCCGCGGATCTGCTGAAGCACCCGGGCCGGCGCCGCGCAGAACACCACGACCCACAGGACGATCAGCAAGGTAATGATCGCCTGTTGCAGGACGATCAGCCCGATCCCGGCGACGGCCTCGCCTTGCGTGATGTGGGCGGCGCTGGGCTGGCTGAGCTCGCCCAGAAGTGAAAAGCCGCCGAGCAGCCGGGTCGAAACCAGGCTGAAGACCAGCGCGAGCAGCAGGACGCCGCCGTAGAACAGGATGCTGAGCAGCAGCGTGGCGACCAGACGCCAGAACTCGCCGCGGGTGAGCATCCAGGCGCCGCGGATGTCGAGCCGCTCATCGGCGACAGCGACCGGTCCCGCCAGGGTCAGCCGGACAAACAGCCAGCCCACCAGAGCAAGCCCGCCCAGAGTGGCGACTCCCCCGACCAGCCACTCCACCGGCCCGGACAACGACAGCGCAAACAGGGTCAAGACGCTGTACAGCCCGCTGGCGACCGAAAAGATCAGGACGATGATCAGGTAGAGGCCGAGCATGCGCAATTCGTCCGCGCCGAACTTGATATAGGCGAAGCTGCGATCCTGCGGACGCAGCACGGCCCGGAACACGGCCCCGGGCAGCACGGTGACCAGCACAAGCGCCATCGCCAGAACGACCAGGATCCACGGACCAAACCGGGCCAGCAACTGATCGATGTCCCGTTCGCCGCCGCCATGGGTCGCCGCCTGCAGCGTGCCCAGGTTCGGCAGCAGCAGGATGAGCACCATCGCGATCAGCGACAGGAAGTAGATGCCCGTCCAGCTCAGGATCAGCAGCGGCTTGTCGCGGACGATCCGGAAACCTTCAAATGCGGCGTCGAGCGGCTTCAAGGCGCCCATCAGACGCGGCTCCCGGCGCTCAGCTTTCGATAGATGTGAGCCATCGCGCCGACGAGGATCGGCTGGATGAAGAAGACGCCGATCACCCCCACCGCCAGGGTGGCGAGCACGCCGGAGGCCGGATCACCGACCACCACGCCAAACTGCTGCGCGAGGATCAGCAGCAGGAAGACCGGTGCCCGGACCACCAGCCATACCGCGGCGAGCCGCAACGCGACGCCCCGGGTAAGCGGCAGGGTCGAGAAGACGTTCACGCCGTTGCGCGCGGCGGTCATCGGCGCGGCCATGGAGAACCGCGCCCAGATCAGCAGCATCGAGGCGAGGATGACGACCATGCCGATCGTCAGCACCAGCCGGGCCTGGCCGCCCAGCGCGGCGTACAGCTCCGGAAGGGTCTGGACCTGAGGCGGCGGCGCCCCGTCGGACACGGCCGCGATGAGCACGAACATCAGGAACATCGCCACGATCATCATGACTAGGAAGATGATCCCGATCAGCAGGTTGACGAGAAACAGCCGCCCCTCGAGCGCGCCCCACTGGAAGCCCAGCGGGCGATTGACCGCCGTGCTCTCGGCGCCCAGGTCGGCCAGCGCGATCCGGTAGTAGACGGCATGCGCCATGAGCAGCGCCAGGAACTCGCCGCCCGCACCGATGAACACCAGGGTCGGTTGCCCGGTCGCCGCCAGGGACGAGGCGACCGCGGCGACAGCCAGGGCGCCGACAGCCTTGCGCCAATGGGTCCGCCAGAAAGCGAAACCCTCCGCCACGGCCTCCCGGATCGAGAAACGCGCCTGCGCCATTGGTCCCCTCGCGCGTCCCTGCGCGCCTGCTCTTCAAGCGTGACTTAAACCCTGCTTCGCCCCCGCTGGCGACAGGATTTGGATATCAGACGGACGGCTTGTGCCCGGACAGTTGCCGATAGGCCTCGGCCCAGGGCGCGGCGAGGATGGTGGTGACCAATGCGCCAAGCAACGCGCCGACCAGCGCCATGCCGACGGCCCAGGGCGCCAGCTCGGCCATCCAGATCGAGGCATCCTGGGCAAAGAAGGCGCTGGCCGCCGCCTCGTCCAGTCCGCCTTCACCCAGAAACGCGAAACTGGCGACGACCAGCAGCGCCAGGAGGGCCAGTTCAAGCGCCAGCACGATGCCGATGAGGAGCAGTCCGACACCGATCAGCCGCCAGGTCTGTCCGCGGGTCATGGCCCAGGACTCAAACAGGCGGAACCGCTGCTCGGCGAAGGTCATCGGCAGCGCCATCGAGAAGCGGACGAACAACCAGCCGAGCACCGCCACCGCAATCAGCACGGCCGCCAGCATCGTCGGGATCACCGCCAGGAGATTTCCCTCCGTTCCTACCGCCAGGACCATCAGGAGAGGAACCAGCACGGCGCTCAGGGGGATCATCACAACGAACGACAGGATGCCGAAGACCACGATGATCAGCGCCAGCCAAAGCTCTCGCGCGCCGACGCGGAGGTAGGCCCAGCGGCTGTCAGCCGGTTCGAGAACAGCGCGGAACACCGCCGCGGTCAGGATCGACCGGACCGCCAGACTGGTCACCAGCAGCACCGGCTGCATCGCGAAAGCGGCCGACATCGCCGGCACCAGCGCATCCGGCGACGGCTCGATGCCGCTCGCGTCTATACGGGCGATCTCGGCGACTGCGCCCAGAAAGGCGCTCATCAGCCCCGCCGCCGGCAGCACGCCCAGCAGCAGCAATACGCCCGCCCAGGCGAGCACGGCGACCGGATGTCGGACGATGACGCCGATACCGGCGCCCGCCGTTCTTGCAACGTCGATCACGGCCATCGACCCCTCCCGAAACAACGACCACGGCGAGAGGACCACAACCGGCTCCACAGCGCCACTGTGACGAAAAGATCAACGCTTTCCCTCACGCCGGGCACGGCCTATTTCTCCGCGCATGACCCTCAACCCCATTCATGTCATCGGCGGCGGCCTCGCCGGTTCCGAGGCGGCCTGGCAGATCGCCAGCGCCGGCGTGCCTGTCGTGCTCCACGAGATGCGCCGCGACGGCGTCCGCACCGACGCCCACCAGACCGACGACCTGGCCGAGCTGGTCTGCTCCAACTCGTTCCGGTCAGACGACTGGCAGTACAATGCCGTCGGCCTGCTCCATGCCGAGATGCGTCGCTGCGACTCGATCATCATGGCCTGTGGCGACCTCCACCAGGTTCCCGCCGGCGGCGCCCTTGCCGTGGATCGGGACGGCTTTTCCGCCGAGGTGACGGCGCGGCTGCAGGCTCACCCGCTGGTCACCATCGTGCGGGAGGAGATCGCCGGCCTGCCGCCGGCCGATTGGGACAGCGTCATCATCGCCACCGGCCCCCTCACCTCTCCGGCCCTGGCCCAGGCGATCCTCGATCTGACGGGCGAGGATGCGCTCAGCTTCTTCGACGCCATCGCGCCGATCATCCACTTCGACTCCATCGACATGACCAGGGCCTGGCGGCAGTCGCGCTACGATAAGGAAGGCCCTGGCGGCGACGCGGCCGCCTACATCAACTGCCCGATGGACAAGGACCAGTACGACGCCTTCATCGACGCCCTGCTTGCCGGACCGAAATCCGAGTTCAAGGAATGGGAGAACGTCCCCTACTTCGACGGCTGCCTGCCGATCGAGGTGATGACCGAACGCGGTCGTGAGACGCTGCGCCACGGACCGATGAAGCCGGTCGGGCTGACGAATGCGCACAATCCGACGGTCAAGGCCCACGCCATCGTCCAGCTTCGCCAGGACAACGCGCTCGGCACCCTGTGGAACATGGTCGGCTTCCAGACCAAGCTGAAGCACGGCGCCCAGACCGATATCTTCCGCATGATCCCGGGGCTGGAGAACGCCCAGTTCGCGCGGCTCGGCGGTCTGCACCGCAACACCTTCATCAACAGCCCGCGCCTGCTGGACGAGAAGCTGCGACTCAAGGTCGACACCCGCCTGCGTTTCGCCGGTCAGGTGACGGGCGTGGAGGGCTATGTCGAGAGCGCGGCGCTGGGCCTGCTGACAGGCCGTCTGGCCGCCGCCGAGCGGCTGGGCAGGCCGATCCCGACTCCGCCGCCGACCACAGCCCTGGGCGCCCTGGTCGCCCATATCACGGGCGGGCATCTGGACGGCGGCAAGCACAGCTTCCAGCCGATGAACATCAACTACGGCCTGCTGCCGCCCATGGAGGCGCCGCGCAAGGACGCCGAGGGGCGGAAGCTGCATCCCGGCGATCGGGGGCGGGCAAAGAAGCGCATGCAGAGCGAGCGCGCCATGGCCGACCTTGAAGGCTGGCTGGCGAGCGAGGCTCTGGTCGCCGCGGAGTAGGCTCAGGTCCTGCCGGTCATCACCGCCAGGAAGACCCGCAGGCGTTTCCCCAGCGGCCCGGGCGATACGCCTCGGGCATAGTCCGGCACGAACACGGCGTGCGCCACCGCCGGGAAGGCCGCCACCGGCAGGGCCCTCAGGGTCGAGCGCGCGGCGGCCAGCGCCTTCAACGCAGCCGGCGGATCGACGCGGGCGAGGCCGACGGCGCGCGCCGCCTCGGCGACATGGTCAGCGGTGGCTTCTGTCGAGAGCCGGCGCGCGGCCAGGGCCATCACCAGCCCCTCGGTGGCGTCGATGTGAGCGATCAGCGCGGCCCCGGTCTTAGGCTCGTCGAGATCGCCCAGCCGCGCCTCGGCCAGCGCCGCCAGAGCAAGCGCCGGCAGGGCGCCGGCGGCGATCACCTTGAGGACCGGATGAGGTCGCACCGGCCGGCCCTCGGCGATCTCCTCGAGGCCTTCCCGCCACCAGGTCATGCGGATCTCGCCCATCAGAGGATCGGACACCAGATGCGGGATCCGGGTCAATTCATGGTCCAGCGCGTAGAGGGCGATCAGGTCGGCGCGCGCGGCGGCGTCGGCCACGAAACGGCTGGAGAGCCAGCGGTCCGTGGCGTGGTCGCGGACAGTGATGTCGAGGTCGTCGGCCATACCCTTATGAAAAAGGCCCGCCGGAGTGATCCAGCGGGCCTTCTCCAACCGATGTGCCCGGACTAGCCGAACAGCGTCTGGTTCATGGTCATGGCCGTCAGCATCGGGATGCTGAGCAGCAGGTTGGTGCGCGAGAACAGCATGGCGGTGCGGGCGGCCTTGGCCTTGGCGTCCGCGTCAGCCTCGACGATGCCCAGCGCGATCTTCTGGTTCGGCCAGATGAAGGCCCAGACGTTGATGAACATGATCGTGGCCAGCCACATGCCGATGCCGATCATTGTGAAGCCCTTGTCGACGGCCGGATCGTAGCCGCCGGCCAGGCCCAGCGTGATCGCCTCGACCGCGTAGCTGTGGCCGCGGTTGAAGGCGAGGATCATGCCCATGACCCAGGTCGCGAGCGCGGCCCAGCGGAACCAGAACAGAGCCTCAGGCGCGATGTACTTCGACACCGCCGGCTTCAGCTCGGCCGGGATGGTCGGCATGACGCGGATCTGCACGAAGTTGAAGTAGTAGAGCAGACCGATCCAGAGGATGCCGAAGAAGGTGTGCATCCAGCGGAACACCGCCTGCCAGAACGTGGCTTCCAGCCCGTGAGCGCTGGTGGAGTACGCGAACACCATAACCAGCGCGAGCAGCACGCTGACGATGACGGTGTTGCGGAAATTCGAGAGAAGAGCACCCATCGTCCAACCCCTTGGAGATTCCTACCTTGGAGGTCAGCTATAGGCCGGTTCGCGCGGGCCGGTAAAGGCTTCGGCCCGCCTGTCCATGATCTGGATCAAACAGCGATCAACGCCGCCGCGACGCGGCGCCCCTCGGACGCCACGACATTGTAGGTGCGGGAGGCGGCCTCGGTGGACATGAACTCCAGCCCGATGCCGGCCGCCTTCAGGCCGTCCCGCAGGGCTCGGGGCGGCAGGCCCTGGGTCAGGCCCGTGCCCAGCAGCACGAATTCCACCGCGCCACGACTGGCGAGCACCTCGGTGAAGTCATCGAGGGTCAGCGCCGCCAGCGAGCTGGCCGCCCAGGGGCGGGCCATGTCGTCGAGGATCAGAAGCGAGCCGGGCCGCCAGTCGCCCGAGACCCGGAACCCGCCGCCGCCCCAGGCGTCGACCGAGGGCGGCTGGCGCAACCCGGCCATCAGGGCCGCGAGGCGGCGCCGAACGTGATCGGCGTGGCCTCTTCCTCACCCCGCTTGACGCCCCACAGCAGGATCACGGGCGCGGCGACATAGACCGACGAATAGGTGCCGAGCGTGATGCCGAAGATCATGATGATCGCGAAGCCGAACAGCGCGTCGCCGCCGAAGACCGCCAGCCCGGTCAGCGCCATGATGGCGGTAAGGCCGGTGATGATCGTGCGCGAGAGCGTCTCGTTGATCGACAGGTCGATAACCTCGCGCAGCGGCATCTTCTTGTACTTGCGCAGGTTCTCGCGAAGGCGGTCGAAGACCACGACGGTGTCGTTCATCGAGTAGCCGATGATCGTCAGGATGGCCGCGATGGTGGTCAGGCTGAACTCCATCTTGGTCACGGCGATCAGACCAAAGGTCAGGATCACGTCATGGAACAGCGCGACCACCGCGCCAAGCCCGAACTGCAACTCGAAGCGGAACCAGATGTAGACCAGCATCAGGCCGATCGCGACCAGCAGGGCAGTCATGCCGCTGGTGAACAGCTCGCCGGACACCTTGGCGCCGACGGTGGCGTCATTGGTGAAGCGGATGTCCGGCAGCGCCTTCTGCAGGGTGGCGCGCACATCGCTCTTCACGGCGTTGGCGTTTTCACCCTCCCTGGTCTCGAAGCGGACCATGGCGGAAGATCCGTCGCCGTAAGCCTGGACCTGGACATCGCCCAGGTTCTTGCCCGCGAGGGACTTGCGAACGACGTCGAGCGGAATCTGCTGGCCGCCGGAAGGCTCGGCCGTACTGCCCGCGGCGGCCGGCGGCGAGGTGGTGAACTCCAGGATCGTGCCGCCGCGGAAATCGATGCCGCAGTTCAGGCCGCCGCAAGGCGGCTGGAACGGGAACAGCACCACCGCCAGGGAGGCGATCGTCAGAAGTATCGAGATGGCTCCGGCGAACTTGGAGAAGTCGACGAACCGCAGGTTCGTCTTCACCGGCAGGATCTTGATGAGAGGCCAGAAGGTCATGGTTCGAACCTCACGCGATCGGCAGCGTCTTGGGACGCGCCGTGCGGTACCATACGGCGAGCAGGACCTGGGTCACCAGGACGGCGGTCAGGACCGAGGTGAACACCCCGATCGACAGCGTCCAGGCGAACCCGCGCACGGGCCCGGCGCCGAAGAAGAACATGATGGCGGCGGCGATCAGCGTCGTCAGATTGGCGTCGATGATCGTCTCCATGGCGCGCGAGAAGCCCGCCTCCATGGCCGAGAGCACCTGGCGACCCGCCCTCACCTCGTCACGCATCCGCTCATAGATCAGCACGTTGGCGTCGACGGCGACGGCGAGGGTCAGGATCAGGCCGGCGATGCCGGGCAGGGTCAGGGTCGCCTGGGTGGCGCTCATAGCGGCGATGATCATCAGGCCGTTGATGACCAGCGCGATCACCGAGATGCCGCCGAACAGCAGGCCGTAGGCAAACACCATGAAGGCCAGGATGGTGACGAAGGCCACCATCGTGGAGATCCGGCCGGCCTCGACCGCGTCGGCGCCCAGCTCGGCCCCGACGGTGCGTTGCTCCTCGATCTTCAGCGGCGCCGGCAGGGCCCCGTTGCGCAGCATGATGGCGAGGTTGTTGGCGCTCTCGGCCGTGAAGCCGCCCGAAATCTGGGCGCTGCCACCCAGGATCGGCTCGTTGATGTTCGGCGCCGACAGCACCTTGTCATCAAGGACGATGGCGAAGGGCTTGTTGACGTTGCGGGTCGTGATCTCGCCGAAGCGACGGGCGCCCTGGCTGTCGAAGCGGATCGACACCACCGGCTCGCCCGTCTGCGGATCATTGGACATCCGCGCATCGGCCAGGTTCTCGCCGGAGATCTCGATGCGCCGGCGGACCACCACGCCCGGTTCGGGCGCGTTGGCGCCGACTTCATAAGGCAGGATTTCCGCACCCGGCGGCAGCACGCCCGAGAGGGCCTCGCCGTAGGTGCGGCTCTGGTCGACCATCTGGAAGGACAGCTTGGCGGTCTTGCCGATGACCGCCTTCAGGCGCTCAGGATCGCTCTCGCCGGGCACCTGGACCACGATGCGGTTCGGGCCCTGGCGGGTGATCGACGGCTCCTTGGTGCCAAGTTCGTCGACGCGCTTGCGGATGATCTCGACCGACTGCTCGACCGCGGCCATGGTCAGTTCCTGGGTCCCGCGGGCAGTGTAGGAGACGCTGATCCGTCCACCCTCGAGACGGTTGACCGACATGTCGTTGCCCTGGCCGCTGCGCACGGGCTGCGGCATGCGCGACAACAGACGGAACGCTTCATCATACTGCGCCGGATCGGCGATCTGGACGGAGGCCCCGCCCTGTCGCGCCGCCGGATTGGCCACCCGGATGTCCTCATCCTCAAGCGTCTTGACGACGTCTTCCATGAGGTTTTCCGAACGCTCCTTGACCAGCGCCGGGGTGTCGACCTCGAGCATCAGGTAGGAGCCGCCCTGCAGATCGAGGCCCAGGTTAAGGGTCTTGTTCGGCATGAACGGCGGCAGCGCGTCCCGCATCGACTGCGGCAGCAGGTTCGGAAGCGTGAACAGGATGCCGAAGAGGATCGCCGCGATTACGACGATCACCTTCCAGCGGGAAAGGATCAGCATGGGTCCAGCGGCCTTTTCGGCGTCAGCTCTTGGCGTCGTTGGCGACGACGGGTTCGCCCTTGCCACGGACTTCGGCGATCATCGACTTGACCACCTTGACGGTGACGCCCTGGGCGACTTCGACCCCGGCTTCCTTGTCCTCGACGCGCACGATCTTGCCGATCATGCCGTTGGACAGGACCACTTGGTCGCCGCGCTTCAGGTTGGCCACCATGGTCTGGTGTTCCTTGAAGCGCTTCTGTTGCGGGCGGAACATGAAGAAGTAGAGGACGGCGATGAGGACAAGCGGAAAGGCCAGGCTCATCAACTGATTGGGGTCGGACATCTCGTCTCCGAGGGAAGGGCTGTGGCGGCGGCGGACATGCCGCGTCGCGGGTCGGCGGAAACTATGCGTTGACCCTGCGCTTTGCAATGTGCCCCGGGCCCGCTAATCCGCCGTCATGGACGATAAGACACAGGCCCTCCTCATCCGCATCGCCGACGCACTGGAGCGAATGGCGCCGCCCACGAAGGCGGAGCCCGACTTTTCGGCCGCGCGGCTGTTCCGTCACGACCCGGTCGACGGCGGTTTCCCCCCGGCGCCTGACTATCCGCTGGCGCTGGACCTGCTGGTCGGGATCGACAGCCAGAAGGCGCGGTTCGTCGAGAACCTGACCCGCTTCGCCCGAGGCGTGCCCAGCAATCACGTGCTGCTGTGGGGCGTGCGCGGTACGGGCAAGAGCTCGCTGTCCAAAGCCGCCTTCATGAGCGTGGTCGCTGATCATCCGACTCTGAAGCTGGTGGAGGTCGACCGCGACGAGGTCGCGGCCCTGCCGCCGCTGTTCGACCTGCTTCGAACCCGCGGCGAACGGTTCGTCGTCCTGTGCGACGACCTGTCGTTCGAGGACGGCGCGGCAGCGGCAAAGGCGCTCAAGTCGGCGCTTGAGGGCGGCGTCGCCGGTCCACCGGAGAACGTGCTGTTCGTCTCCACCTCCAACCGCCGCCACCTGATGCCGCGCGACCACGCTGAGGGCCGCGGCATGATCGCCGCCGCCGAAGACGCCGAGGAAGAAGTGAGCGTCTCCGACCGCTTCGGACTGTGGATCGGCTTCCCGCCCATGGACCAGGCCGCCTATCTGGCCGCCGTGCGGAGCTATGCCGACCGGTTTGCGCTCACAACGCCGGACCTCGAGCGCCGCGCCCTGCAATGGTCGCAGCTGCGGGGCTCGCGCTCCGGCCGGGTCGCCTGGCAGTTCATCCGCGATCTGGCGGGTGAACTGGGCAGGGTGCTTCCGATGTAGCGCCTTCCCTCCCCTTGATGGGAAGGGACAGGATCAGCGCGGGAGCACCAGCGCCGGGTCGATGGCCTTGGCCTTGAACTTCGGCGAGGGCGAGTAGCGAACCTCGAAATGCAGCTGCGGGCGCGGCGCGCCGCCGCTGGCCCCGACGGCGCCGATCTGTTCGCCGGCCCGGACCACCTGCTGCATGCGCACGCTGGCGGTCTGCAGGTTGCCATAGACCGTGACCCAGCCGTCCTCGTGCTGGATCAGCACGGTGACACCGAAGCCGGGGACATCCCCGCCCGAATAGACGACCTTGCCGGCCGCCGCGGCGCGCACCGGGGTCCCGGCCGGGGCGGCGATGTCGAGGCCATCGTTGCGGCGACCGCCGCCCTTGGGCCCGAAGTCTGAGATCACCTCGCCGCGCACGGGCCAGTCAAACCGGCCACGGCCCAGCGCCGTGATGTCGGCGTCGGTCAGGGTCGGCGGCCGGTCATCGGGCAGCAGCGGCGCGGTCGTCGAGGGGCGCGCCGGGGCCGGGGTGGGGGTCGCCACGGGCGGACGCACCGCCGGCGGCGGCGTCACGACCGGTCGCGACGGCGCCGGGGTCGGGGTCGGAGCGGGTGTCGGGCGAGGCGGAACAGGCCTGGGCGCGGCCGGCGTGGGGACCACTGGGCGCGGCGTCACGGCCGGCGGCGGGGCGACCGGCTGCGGCCGGGGCGCCGGCGGCGGAGTCACCGGCTGTGAGCGAGGCGCGGGAGCGGGTTGTCCAGGCGCGGGCTCCATGACGGTGATGGTCTTCTTCTGCGGACCGGCATCCTTGGCGCCAGGGGGCAGTTTGATCTTCTGGCCGACGCGGATCGCAGCGGTCGCGGCGAAATCGTTCTCCTCGGCCAGGGCTGCGGCGGACAGGCCGAAGCGGCGGCCTATGGCGATCAGGGTGTCGCCGCTCGCCACGACATAGGCCTTGGCGCGGCTGGCCGGTCCCTTGAGGACCTGGCCGGGCTTCAGCCGGTAGGGTTCCTTGAGGTCGTTGATCTTCGCCAGCTCGGCGCGGCTGGACCCCATGGCGCGGGCGACAGCGTCGAGCCCCTGCCCCTCCTTGACGGTGTAGGTCTTGGGGCGCCCGTCGACGTCGACGACCTTGCCGGGCGCGAGGGTGACGGTCCTTGTCACCGGGACCATCACAGGTTCGGGCGGCGCCTCGTCCCGCGGCTGGGGCTCGGGAGCGGGTTCGGGCGCGGTGACCGGCGGCAGGTCGGCGGTTTCGACGGCGGCCGAGGACGCCGACGGCGCGACGGCGAGCAGCGTCTCCGACTCCACCCGCGTCGACGGCGCCGGCATCCGGTCGCCGATCATGTCGGAGTCGCTGTCGGAGGACTTCACCGGATAGGCCGGGCGCGGCGCCTGTGGTCCCGTCCCGGACTCGCGTCCGGCGACGGTCGGGTACTGAGGCGTCGAGGCGCAGGCGGTCGCGAGGGTCGCGGCGGCTGCGACCAGGGCCGCCCGGATCATCAAATTGGTCATCGCCGCTCCGTTCGATCAAGCGCGAATGAATCGTGCGGACAGCCTTAAGCCCGCGTTAAGCACAGGAAGGCTTCCAGTTACGTTCTTGTCAGCCGACCTTCTGGGCGGATTCGAGGCGCAAGGCCCGCTTCGCCGTCGATGGTTTGCAGTTTGTCAGAGTTCCCGGGCCACGCCGTCCAGCAACGGCACGAACCGGACGTCGCCCAGCAGCTCCACCTTGAAACCGCCCTGGCCGTCTCCGGCGTAGCGGCGCAAGCTCTGCACGGGCCCCTTTCCGATCGGCGCGACCAGCACGCCATTGGGTTTGAGCTGGGCGAGCAACCGCTTCGGCTCCTCGGGCGCGGCGGCGGTGACCATGATCCGGTCAAAGGGCGCCTGCTCGGCCCAGCCTTCGCCGCCGTCGCCGAAGCGGGTGATCACATTGACGAGACCCAGGGTCCGGAACCGCTCCTCGGCCTCCTTCATCAGGGTCCGATAGCGCTCGACGGTGTAGACCAGTCGCGACAGCCGGCTGAGGACGGCGGTCTGGTAGCCGCTGCCCGTGCCGATCTCCAGCACCCTGGACCGGGGCTCGATGGTCAGGGCCTGGGTCATCAGCCCGACGATGAAGGGTTGGCTGATCGTCTGCCCGCAGGCGATGGGCAGGGCCGAGTCCTCGAAGGCCCGCTCCTTGAACAGATCCGGCGTGAACAGCTCGCGCGGCGTCCGCTCGATGGAGTCGAGCACGCGCGGATCGGTGACCCCCTGCGATCGCAGGGCGAGGATGAGACGCGCCATGCGCTCCCGGGGCGTGTCCTGCGGCTCGCTCATCCGACCTTGGGCGGCGCGCCGCCCAGCAACCCTTTCAGCTTGTGGACCGTCTCCATGTGGGTCAGGTCGATATGCAGCGGCGTGATCGAGATCTTGCCGCCGTAGACGGCCTTCAGGTCCGTGCCCTCGGCCGGCTTCGACAGCTGGCCCGAGAACCCCATCCAGAAATAGTCACGGCCGCGCAGATCGGTGCGCTTGTCCAGCGTGCGGATGTGCGTGTCGCGGAAGCCCTGGCGGGTCACCTCGACCTCGGTCACCTCGGCCGGCGGACGCGAGGGGAAGTTGACGTTCATGACCACATCGGCCGGCCAGCCGACCTCGATCAGCCGCGCGACGATCCCGGGGCCGAAATGGGCGGCGGTCTCCCAGTAGGGAACCACCTCGTCGTGGAAGGCCAGCATCGACTGGCTGAGCGCGATGGACGGGATGCCCAGCGCCATGCCCTCGATGGCGCCGGCGACCGTGCCCGACAGGGTGACGTCCTCGGCGATGTTCTGGCCGCGGTTGACGCCCGACAGCACCAGGTCGGGCCGGGCGCCGTCGATCAGCTCGCGCACGCCCAGCAGAACGCAGTCGGTAGGCGTGCCCTCGACAGCCCACCTGCGGTCGCCAACCTTCCGTACACGGATCGGGTCGGCCAGGGTCAGCGCCCGGCTGGCGCCCGATTGCTCGTACTCCGGCGCGACGATCCAGACGTCATCGGTCAGGGCGCGGGCGATCTTCTCCAGCGTGACCAGGCCCTCGGCGTGGATGCCGTCATCGTTGGTGAGGAGGATACGCATCAGGCCGCAGGCTCCAGGTGCGTCACCCCGCCCATGTAGGGGACCAGCACGTCGGGTATGGCGATCCTGCCGCCCTCGTCCTGGTAGTTCTCCAGCACCGCGACCAGGGTCCGGCCCACGGCCAGGCCCGAGCCGTTGAGGGTATGCATGTAGCGCGTACCCTTCTCACCCTTCTTCTGGCAGCGGGCGTCCATGCGCCGCGCCTGGAAGTCGCCGCAGTTGGAGATCGAGCTGATCTCCCGGAAGGTGTTCTGCGACGGCAGCCAGACGTTGAGGTCATAGGTCTTGCGGGCCGAGAAGCCCATGTCGCCGGTGCAGAGCAGCATGGTCTGGTAGGCCAGACCGAGCTTCTCCAGCACCATCTGGGCGCTGGCCACCATGTGGTCATGCTCGGCTGCCGACTGTTCCGGCGTGGCGATCGAGACCAGCTCGACCTTCTGGAACTGGTGCTGGCGGATCATGCCGCGCGTGTCGCGCCCCGCCGACCCGGCTTCCGAGCGGAAGCAGTGGGTCAGGGCGGTGAGCCGCAGCGGCAGGTCCTCCTCCGAGGTGATCGCCTCGCGGACGAGGTTGGTCAGGGACACCTCGGCGGTGGGGATGAGATAGTGGTCGCCCGTCGTACGAAAGAGATCTTCCTCGAACTTGGGCAGCTGGCCGGTGCCGTAGAGCGCGTCCGACTTGACCAGCACCGGCGGTGACACCTCGGCGTAGCCATTGGTCCCCGTCTGCAGGTCGAGCATGAACTGGCCGAGGGCGCGCTCCAGCCGGGCGACGCCCTTCCTGAGCACCACAAACCGCGAGCCGCTCATCTTCGCGGCGGCCTCGAAGTCCATGCCGCCCAGGCCCGCGCCGAGGTCGACGTGGTCGCGGGCGTTGTTCATCCGGCGCGGGTCACCGTGGCGGCTCTGCTCGACGTTGCCAGTCTCATCGGCGCCGGCCGGAACCTGCGGGTCGGGGATATTGGGCAGGGCCTCGAGCAGGCCGCGCAGTTCGCCGCTGGCCTTCGCCTCGGCTTCGGCCTGGGCCGCCATCTCGCCTTTCAGCGACTCGACCTCGGCCATCAGGGCGGCGGCTTTCGACTCGTCCTTCTGGGCCTTGGCCTGGCCGATCTGCTTGCTGGCGTCATTGCGCCGCGACTGCGCCGCCTGCACGGCCGTCTGGGCGGCGCGCAGGTCGCGGTCCAGCGTAAGCAGCTGGTCGACCAGCGCCTGCGCGTCCTCGCGGCCACGAGAGCTCCAGCCCTGGACGTACAGGGCTGGATTTTCGCGGATGGCCTTGATGTCGTGCATGGGAGGAGCGCCGGCAGGATTGAGGCGCTTTCTCTAGAGCGCGTCGGGCGTGTTTTAAAGCCCTTCCCCCTGGAGGGGGGAAGGTGGCCTGCCCCCGGCTCGCGCGGAGCGCGCGCCCGAGGACAAACTGAGCAGTTCGGTGGCGGTGGGACAGCGTCCGGCACAGAAGCCTGTAGAATCGTAGAGCAGTCAGCCGACCCATCGACGCCGACAGGACGCCACCCCCAACCCTGCCCTTCCCCCCTCCAGGGGAACGGAGCGATTACGTCGTCACCACATCCGTGCCCGCCGCCTCATCGTCGCGCAGGCGGCGGCGTTCCATCAGCCAGACCAGCCAGATGGAGAGCTCGTAGAGCAGCACGATAGGGATCGCGAGCATCAGCTGGCTGATCGGATCGGGCGGGGTGAAGATCGCGGCGACCACGAACACCGCAACGATGGCGTAGCGCCGGATCTCGCGCAGAAGCTTGCTGGTCACAATGCCCGCCAGCCCCAGCAGCGTCAGCACAACGGGCAGCTGGAAGCAGAGCCCGAAGGCGAGCAGCAGGGTCGTCACCAGGGTCAGGTAGTCCGACACCTTGGGCAACAGCGCGACATTGACTGTGTCGGTGGTCACCTGCTGGCTGAGCGAGAACCACATCACGAACGGCAGCATGACGTAGTAGACCATCGCCGCGCCGAGGCTGAACAGCATGGGCGAGGCCAGCAGGAACGGCAGGAAGGCCCGGCGCTCGCGCTTGTAGAGACCTGGCGCCACGAAGGCGTAGATCTGCCAGGCCAGCACCGGGAAGGTCAGGATCACCGCGCCGAAGCCGGCCATCTTCAGCTTGGTGAAGAAGAACTCCAGCGGCGCGGTGAAGATCATCTCGACCGTCTTGGAGTCCATGGCCGGGACATCCTTCAGCCCCGCCATGACCAGCAGCAGGTCGAACGGCCCGTGGCTGACGCCGGCCTTCTGGGCCGCGATCAGGGCCCCGGCCTTGATGAACGGTTGCAGCAGGACGGTGTAGATGTCGTCGGCGAACCCGAAACAGATGCCAAAGCCAAGGATCAACGCACCGACACAGATGATCAGCCGCTTGCGCAGTTCGACGAGGTGGTCGAGCAGCGGCGCGCGCGAGGATTCGATCTCGGCTTCGTCAGGCTGGTAGTCGCTGGTCACGAGACGGTTCCGGTCTTCGCCTTGCGCGGGGCGCGGGGCTTGCGGGCGACGGGAGCGGCCTCCTCGACGATCAGCGCAGCTTTCGGCTTGGCGGGCGCGCGCTTGCGCCTGGGCTTGTCGGCGGCGGCGATCGCTTCAGCCTCGGGCGTCGCAATCGCTTCCGGTTGCCAGGCCATGGCCGGACTGACCTGGACGTCGCCGCCCCTCAGACCGGCGTCGATGTCGGCGAACACCTGGTCGACGCTGGCGTCGCGCGGACCATCGGGCGTCTGCAGCGGGTCCATGAACTGGCCGGTGCGCAGGGCCTGGACCTCGCGCCGCAGCTCGTCGAGCTCTGACTGACGGGCCATTTCGTCGAAGCTGGCGCGGAACTCGTTGGCCATGCCGCGAGCCTTGGCCATCCACTGCCCCAGCTTGCGCAGGAGCAGCGGCAGGTCCTTGGGCCCGACCACGATCAGAGCGACCGCGGCGATGACGAGCAGTTCTGTGGCGCCGATTTCAGGAAGCATCACGCGGCCTTACGCCCGCGCCGATGGCGCGATCAAGGGCAGAGTTGGTCGCCAGCCTCAGCTGACGATCTTGTCTTTCTCGGACTCGGCGCGGGGCAGCGGCTGGGCCGGCGTCTCGTCAACCTTGTCCTCGGTCTTCAGGCCATCGCGGAAAGCCTTGATGCCCTTGGCCGCGTCGCCCATCAGGCCGGAGAGCTTGCCCCGGCCGCCGAACATAAGGGCGACAACCGCCAGCACGATCAGCCAATGCCAGATGCTAAATGAACCCATCGTCCGGGTGCTCCTTCAGGCCGCGTGCGTCCCTGCGACGCGGCGTGGTTCGACTATGTCGGTCTATATAGGCGTTCGCGTGGCCGCTGGCCAAATTAAAGGCGCGTGAGGTTCGTCCACATCATTGCGTCCTTCGACACGCCACTTCGCGGCTGCTCAGGATGAGGTCGCTGGAAAGCAATCACTCGACGTCATGCTGAGCAGCGCCGCAGGCGCGTGTCGAAGCACGCGCGGACTAGTCCCCCCCCCCCACATAGTCCTGCACGAACTCCGGCGTGTCCTCGCCCGCCCCTTCGAAGTCGAGGGCGTCTTCCTCGTCCAGCGGCGGCCTCGACGGATCAGGCACGTCGAAGCCGGGCGGCAGGTCGAGGCCCAGCAGACCGGAAGCCTTCATCTCGGCCATGCCCGGCAGATCGGCGAGATTGGCCAGCCCGTAGTGCTCGAGGAACAGGTCGGTCGTGCCGTAGGTGACAGGCCGGCCCGGCGTGCGGCGACGACCTCGCATCCGGACCATGCCCAGCTCCAGCAGCACGTCGAGCGTGCCCTTGCTGGCCTGTACGCCACGCACGGCCTCGATCTCGGCCCGGGTCACCGGCTGGTGATAGGCGATGATCGCCAGGGTTTCCTGGGCGGCCTTGGAGAGGCGACGCGGCTCGTCGCGCTCCTCGGTCATCAGGAAGGCCAGGTCGGTCGCCGTCTGGAACCGCCAGCGCCCGGCCACCTGGACCAACTCCACGCCCCGGCCCTCGCAGCGCTGGCGCAGGACCTCCAGGCCCCAGGCCACGTCAGCGCCCTCCGGCAGACGACGGGCGAGGTCCTCGACCGACAGAGGTTCAGCGGCCGCGAACAGCAGCGCCTCCAGCGCCCGCTCGATCTGGGTGATCTCCGTCATGCCAGAGCCCCCTCTCCCGGCGGTGGTTCCTTGCGCTTGCGCAGGTAGATCTCGGTGAAGGCCTCAAGCTGCCGGGCCTCGATCACCCCTTCCTTCACCAGCTCCAGGCTGGCGGCCAGGGTCGAGGCGACATAGCTGGACCGGCTCGGGCCGTCAGGGTCTCGGGCTTCGGGCGCCACCCCGCCCATCGCTGTCCAGACGGTGAACTCGTGGACCATGCCGCGCAGCCGGTCGCGGGCGTCCTCCAGGCCATAGGCGACCGGAATGTAGGGCCGGTAGCTGCGGTCGGCTTCCTTGCGGCGCTGACCGATGTAGGCGCTCATGAGCTGGTAGAGGTCACCCTCGATACGGTTGGAGGAGAGGATCTTCACCGCCTCCGGATCGCCACGGGTGAAGACGTCGCGTTTCAGCTGTGGCCGCTCGCGCAGGGCCTCCACGGCGCGGCGCATGGCGTCGAGCTTGGCCAGCCGGAACGCCAGCTGGGCGGCGATCTCCTCGGGCGGCGGCTCCTCGGCCTTCGGCCGCTCGCCGCGCGGCAGCAGCAGCCGCGACTTCAGGTAGGCCAGCCAGGCGGCCATGACGAGATAGTCAGCGGCCAGCGAGAACCGCAGACGCCGGGCCTGTTTGACGAACTTCAGATACTGGTCGGCCAGCCGGGTCACCGACAGCTGCAGCAGATCGACCTTCTGCGTCCGGGCCAGGGCCAGCAGGACGTGCAGGGGCCCCTCATAGCCGTCGATATCGACAATCAGCGCGTCCCCGTCCTCGGCAGCGTTGGAGGCGGCCTGGAAGTCGAGGTCCGGCTGGAAGGTCGTGTCCGTCATCCGTCGAACCGCCCCTCGAAGGCGGCGGAGAAGCGGGCGCGGCCCTGCTCGACATCAAAGGGCTCCGGCACTCGCGCCAGGCGGGCCAAGGCAGCGTGGGCGCGGCGGCGGGCATGACCCTTGAGCTTGCGGCAGCCTTCGACGACGGCCTTCATCTCGTCCATGTCGCCGTTGCAGTGCAGGACCACGTCGCAGCCGGCGGCCAGCGCCGCCCTGGCCCGGGCCTTGAACCCGCCCTTCAGCGCCTTCATCGACAGGTCGTCGGTCATCAGCAGGCCGTCGAAACCGATGGTGCCGCGGGTGACGTCCCGGATCACGGTCTTGGATGTTGTCGAAGGGCGTTTGGGATCGATGGCCGTGTAGACGACGTGGGCCGTCATCGCCATCGGCATGTCCGAGAGCACGCGGAACGGCGCGAAATCGCGAGCGTCGAGGTCTTCGAAAGACGCGCCTACGACGGGCAGCTCCATGTGGCTGTCCGCCATCGCCCGGCCGTGCCCCGGGATGTGCTTGACGACCGGCAGCACGCCGCCGGCGATCAGGCCCTCGGCGGCTGCGCGCCCAAGGGTCGCGACGGTCCCGACGTCCTGGCCATAGGCGCGGTCGCCGATGATCTCGTGGCCGTCCGGCGACGGCACGTCGAGCACCGGAACGCAGTCGACGTTGATCCCCAGGTCCAGCAGGTCATGGGCCATGAGCCGCGCGCCCAGGCGGGTGATCTCGCGTCGGACCAGCGGGTCATTGGTCGGCAGGTCGCCGTAGGCCCGGCCGGGCGGGTATTTGGGCCAGTGCGGCGGGCCCAGCCGTTGCACGCGGCCGCCCTCCTGGTCGATCAGGATCGGCGCGCGGGGATCATCCACGGTCTCGCGCAGCGCCGCCGTCAGGGCCCGGACCTGATCGGGCGTGTCGAGATTGCGCCGGAACAGGATGAAGCCCCAGGGCCGCACATCCTGGAAGAAGGCGATCTCCGCCCTGGTCAGGGCATGGCCCTGGCAGCCGAAGATGGCGGCGAGCCGGCTCACTTGACGAAGCAGCTCTTTCCCGCCGCCTTCAGGCGGTCGCAGAAGGCCGTCGCGTCGGCGCGGCTGGCGAAGCCGGTCACCGAGGTCCGGAACAGGGTCTTGCCGTCCTTTTCAACGGTTTCGACCCGCTTGCCCTTGCCGGCGGCGATGCCCGGCGAGACGGCGGCGGCGTCGTTCCAGCCCTTGTCGGCCAGGGCCTGGGACGAGAAGGCTCCGATCTGGACCATGGCGGCGCCCGTGGCGGCCGGCGCGGGCGCCGGCGCGACGGGCTTGGGAGCCACGGCGACCGGCGCGACCGGCCTGGGCGCGACGGCGACTGGCGGGGTCGCCGGCGCGGCGGGGCGCAGCTCGGCGGTGGTCGGGGCGGTCGTCGGCGCCGGACGCGGCAGAACCGGCTCCGGCTCCGGCGCGAAAGTCGGTTCACCCGAAACGCCGCCGTCGTCGGTGTGGATGGTCAGGCCGGCCGCCGGGTCGGTCTCGGGCTGATCGGCCGCCTTGGGCTCGACCTTTGCGGTTTCGACGGCGGCGCCGACCGGCTGGGGCGCGTCATCGTCGCCCCTGAGGCCGTCCCGGTAGAGCCAGATCCCGGCGCCGACGATCAGCACCAGCAGGATGACGGCGCTGATCAGCAGGATGGACGAGCCGCCGCCTCCGCCGCGCACCGGTCGGCGCGCGTCAAAGGAAAGCGGGGAATCGGTAGGCGGCGTGTAGGCGCCGCGATCATGGTCGGACATCTTAAGACAGGCTCCAGGGAGCATCGGGGCGGACGCTGCGGCGAATCGCGCGCCGACGGCGTTCAGTGTATCGAACGGGAGCGCCGGATCGCCAGAGACCTGACGTGGACGCGAACGCTATGACCAGGTTTCGAGCTGGAACAGCTTCCTGTGCTCTTCGATGGCGTATCGGTCGGTCATGCCCGCGATGTAGTCGCAGACGACACGGGCGCGGCCGGCCTCGTCGCGGTTCTGCGACCTGGCGAACCATTCGGTCGGCATGACCTCCGGCTCGCTCATGAACAACGAGAACATCTCGGCGATAATGCGGCGCGCCTGGCTGCGCGTGCGGTTGACCTTCCAGTGGCGGTACATGCGCTCCATCAGGAAGGCGCGCAGGCGCGCGAGGTCCTCGTTCATGTCCGGGGAGAAGGCGACCAGGGCATGGCCCAGCGCCCTGACCCCGTCGGGCGAGGCGACGCCGCTCTCGTCCGCCCGTCGCAGGGTCTCGCCCATGACGTCGTCGATCATCGCGCCGATCATCCGGCGGACGGCTTCCATTCGGGTCAGGCGGTCGTCCAGATCGGGGCGTTCGGCCCGTACGCCGTGCAGGATCGGCCCGATCAGCGGCACGTCGAGCAGTTCGTTCAGCTGGAACAGTCCGGCCTGGAGGCCATCGTCGACGTCATGGTTGTTGTAGGCGATGTCGTCGGCGACCGCAGCGACCTGGGCCTCGGCCGAAGCCCAGGTCCCGAGCTTCAGATCGTAGTTCGCATCAAACTGCCGGACCATGCTCCAGCTGGGCCGGGACAGCCTGTCGGTCACCGGACCGTTGTGCTTGATTACGCCCTCCAGCGTCTCCCAGGTCAGGTTCAGGCCCTCGAAGTCGGGGTAGCGGTGCTCGAGCTTCGCCACGACGCGGAAGGTCTGGACGTTGTGGTCGAAGCCGCCGAACGGCCTCATGCTTTCATCGATCTGGTCTTCGCCCGCATGGCCGAACGGCGGGTGACCCAGGTCGTGGGCCAGGGCGATGGTCTCGGCGAGGTCGTTGTCCAGACCGAGCGCCGTGGACAGCGACCGGGCGATCTGCGCCACCTCAAGGGAGTGGGTCAGGCGGGTCCGGTAGTGATCACCCTCGTGAGCGACGAAAACCTGGGTCTTTTCCTTGAGCCGTCGAAATGCCGTGCAATGTATGATCCGGTCCCGGTCGCGGGCGAACGGAGTCCTTGTCCTGCTCTCGGGTCCCGGGTGCTGGCGGCCCCGCGACGATGCCGGATTTTCGGCATAGGGCGCTCTGGGCGGCGGCTGGAAAAGACTGGACATGCGTCGGCCTTGCGTTGCGCCCCCTTCCCTGGAGGCGCGGGGTTGCACATATATGAACTCACAGAGTTTCCACAGCCTTGAGGCCCTCCACATTGGCCAGCGCCGACGTCACGCTTTCCGAACAGGCCGCCCGCCGCCTGCACGCCATCGGCGCCGCCGAGGGGCGTTCGGTGATGCTGCGGGTGGCCGTCGACGGCGGCGGTTGCTCCGGCTTCCAGTACCGCTTCGACCTGGTCGAAGGCGCCGAGGATGACGACCTTCGGGTCGAGCGCGACGGCGCGGCGGCCCTGGTGGACCCGATCTCGCTCGCGCTCCTCAAGGGTTCGGAGATCGACTTCGTGGATGAACTGGCCGGCGCGGAGTTCCGCGTCCGCAATCCCAACGCCAGATCCAGCTGCGGCTGCGGCGTCAGCTTCTCGATCTGAAGCACGCTTCCGGAGGGGGCGACACCATGTTCACCGCGATCATGATGGCCGCGGCCACGCTCGCCGCCCCCATGGAGACCGCCGTCGAGATTCCGGGCGGTCTCGCACCGCTGAAGGCGACCCAGCTATCGCCCGCCGCCAAACCTGCGGCCGCAGTGGTCATCCTGCCTGGATCAGGCCCGACCGACCGTAACGGCGACAATCCGCTGGGCGTGCGCGCCGCCAGCTATCGGCTGCTCGCCGAGGGCCTCGCAGCCGAGGGTGTCGCCAGCCTTCGCATGGACAAACGCGGCATGTTCGCCAGCGGCCCGGCCGCCGCCGACCCCAACGCCGTGACGGTCACCCTCCTGGCGGCTGATGCAAACGCTTGGGCCAGCGACCTGAAGCAGCGCATCGGACTGCCCTGTGCCTGGCTTCTCGGGCACAGCGAGGGCGGACTGGTAGCGCTGATCGCGGCGACGAATGACAACCCGGACGTCTGCGGGTTGATCCTGGTCGCCACGGCGGGCCGTCCGCTGGGCGCCGTCATCCGCGAACAGCTTCAGGCCAATCCGGCCAACGCGCCGCTGCTGCCGCAGGCCCTGCCCGCGATCAGCGAGCTCGAGGCCGGCCGCAAGGTCGACACGACAGGCATGCACCCGGCGCTCCTGCCGTTGTTCGGGCCGGCGGTGCAGGGGTTTCTGATCGAGTCGTTCCGCCAGGACCCCGCTGCGCTGGTGGCGAAGATCGACAAGCCGATCCTCATTCTTCAGGGTGAAACCGACCTCCAGGTCGCCGTCGCGGACGCCCGCGCCCTGAAGGCCGCCCAGCCGAAGGCCACGCTGGTGCTCCTGGCGCAGGTGAACCACGTGCTGAAGGTCGCCCCCTCCGACCGGGGACCCAACTTCGCCACCTACGCCGACCCGTCGCTGCCGTTGGCGCCCGGCGTCGTCGAGGCCATCGCCGAGTTCGTGAAGCCCTAACCCGGGATGAACTGAAGCACGATCGCCATCAGGAGTCCCCAGATCAGCGGGGCGCTCATCGCCGACCAGGCCAGGGGCTCGCGCTGGCGGCGCCAGAAGAACCAGGCGACCAGCGGCCCGACCAGACAGACGACCCAGAAGGTGATCATCAGGAAGAAGCCCAGCCAGGCCAGCGGGTTGAGCAGGTTGCCGCGATCATCGAAGACCAGCGGCGAAAACAGCGTGCCGACGGCGCCGAGTGGGGCTATCCCCACGCAGATCGCCGTCGCGAGGATCAACAGAATACTCCTCGCGCGCTGATCCCGCTCCGCTACTGTCTTGAGCCGCACCGTCATGGTCCCTAGCCTTCTCCCCTCGTCACGGAGCCGTCAATGCGACTCGCCACCTGGAACGTGAACTCGGTCAACGCTCGCCTGGAAACGGTATTGGCCTGGTTCGAGGCGGCCTCGCCCGACGTGGCGGTGCTGCAGGAGATCAAGTGCATCGACGAGAAGTTTCCGGCCGAGGCCTTCGAGCGCCTGGGCTACAACGTCGCCGTCCACGGCCAGAAGACCTACAACGGCGTGGCCATGCTCTCGAAGGCCCCGATGGAGGATATTCGCCGGGGACTGCCGGGCGACGAAAGCGATGAGCAGGCCCGTTACATCGAGGCGGTCGTCTCCGGCCCCAGGCCCGTGCGGGTGATCGGAATCTACCTGCCCAACGGCAATCCGATCGGCACCGAGAAGTTCGCCTACAAGCTGGCCTGGATGGATCGCCTGAACCGCCATGTCCGCGCGCTCCTGCCGCTGGAGGAGCCGATGGTCGTCGCGGGGGACTACAACGTCATTCCGCTCGAGCAGGACGTGGAAAAGCCGAAGGACTGGCTCGGCGACGCGCTGTTCCAGCCGGAGAGCCGCGGCGCCTGGCGCGCGCTGCAGAATCTTGGCCTGACCGACGCCTACATGGCCGCCGACGGCGCGCCCGGCGGGTATACCTTCTGGGACTACCAGGCCGGCGCATGGCCCCGGAACAACGGCATCCGCATCGACCACGCCCTTCTGTCGCCCCAGGCCGCCGACCGGCTGGTGCGGGTGGACATTCACAGGGACGTCCGCGGAGGCGAAAAGCCTTCCGACCACGTTCCGGTCGTCTTGGAGCTGGATCTGTGATCAAACTGACCTTCTGCCTCATCCGCCTGCCCCACCTGACGCGCGAGGCCTTCCAGGACTACTGGCTCAACACCCACGGACCGCTGGTCGCCAGCGTGAAGCAGCCCCTGCGCATCCGCCGGTACGTCCAGCTGCACAGCTTCGATCCGGCGGTCAGCGCTGACTCCCGCGCCAGCCGCGGCGGACCTGAACAGTTCGACGGTGTGGCCCAGCTCTGGTGGGACAGCTTTGACGACATGGCCCTGACCGCCCAGGACCCCGCCGCCCGCGAGGCGGGGCGGATGCTGCTGGAGGACGAGAAGCGCTTCATCGACCTGTCCCGCTCGCCGCTGTGGTGGGGCGAGGAGAAGGTCATCATAGGCGCCTGACCACGCGGGACGCTGACGACGGGCGGGACTCCCGCTAAGCCTTGTCGCATGACGGACATGTGGCGCCTTCTGATGATGCTGGCCCTGGCCGGAACGGCGGTGACGTTCCTGGGCAGCCTGGCGTTGTGGTGGCACAACGACGAGCGCCGGATCCGCCGCGCCCTGCGGAATGTCCTGCGCAGCGAGCCCGAAGCGATGATCATCGCCCAGGGGCGCGGTCGGGGCGCCGGCTTCTCCTTCGCCTCGGGCCTGATCGCTGTCGCCTGGGACCGGGGCGACTGGTGCCTGATCTACCGCATCGACGAGGTGATCGGCGCCGAGCTGATCATCGATGGCCAGGTGGTCGCAAAGGCTTTCCGCGGCGAGCCCCGCCGGGCGCTGGAGCAGGTGGTCTCGTCCGCCGACCAGGTCACCCTGCGACTGCTGTTCGACGACCCGAAAAGCCCGGACTTCGAACTGGACCTGTGGCTGCGCGGCGATGAGGCCCGCCGGGACGACTGGTCTCCCCGCGCCGCGATAGGCGAGGCCAACCGCTGGCTGGCGCGGGTCGAGGCCATTGTTCGGCGTCCCGCGCGTCCGCAGGCTCCGCCGCCTGCCGTCTCGACGCCGGTCTCGGCCCAGCGCCCAGCCGAGGCGGTCGCAAGGCCCGCGCCCACCCGTCCTGTCGCGCCTCCCGCGGATACTGACAACGGGCCTCCGTGGGACGACGATCCCGAGCTCGACTTTGGGCCGGATGACGATGAAGAAAACGGACAGCGCCATAATTGACAGTGTAAACTGAAAAGTGCACCCTCCCCGCTGTCATCCTGGGGAGGGACTTCATGACCGCGCTGATCGCCGCCGCCGCCTTCTTTGTCCTGCTGCACCTTCTGGTCTCCGGCACCGCCCTTCGCGGCGTGCTGGTGGGGGCGATGAAGGAAGGCCCCTATATGGGCCTGTTTTCGCTGGCCTCGGTCGGCGGCATCGTCTGGCTGTCGATGGCCTATGGCGACGCCAGGGGACTGGGCCCGGTCTACTGGGATCTCGGCCCGGGCGCCCGCCACGCCGGGCTGCTGATCATGCTGCTCGCCCTGCTGCTCGTCGTGCCGGGCCTGCTCACCCCCAACCCGACCAGCGTCAAGCAGGAGGGCGCGCTGGACAAGCCGGACGCGGTGAAGGGCATGCTGCGCATCACCCGGCACCCGTTCCTGTGGGGCGTGTCTATCTGGGCGGCGGGACACCTGCTGTCCAACGGCGACCTGCCCAGCGTGATCCTGTTCGGCTCCATTCTGGCGCTGGGCGTCTTCGGCACGGTCAGCATCGACGCCAAGCGCAAGAAGGCGCTGGGCGCCAAATGGGACGCCTTCGCGGCCCAGACCTCCAACATTCCGTTCGGCGCCATCCTGACAGGCCGTCAGAAGCTGTCGCTGGGCGAGATCGGCTGGTGGCGGCTGGCCCTGGCCGTGGCGATCTGGGCGGGGCTGCTCTGGGCCCACCCGATGCTGTTCGGTGTATCGCCGCTGGCTTGATACGAGGCCCCGACGGCGCGATGCTGCATCCCTGTTTCGGGAAGCCATCGCATGCGCGTCGCCATCATCCTGTCCGCCCTGCTCGTCGCCCTGCCTGCCCAGGCCCTGGGCCAGGGCCAGCCGCTGCGGTTGTTCAATCCCGCGGACGCTGACCGCGACGGCGTGGTCACCGATGACGAGCGCGCCGACTATCTGGCGAAGAAGGCCGCCGCGGCCCGGGACGAGCCCGGGCTGCCTGTCTCCGCGCCCAGGGCCGGCGGCAACGACACCATCGTCATGGGCAGGCCCGGCGCCCAGCCGGGGGACGACACCGGTGCGGCGGGCGAGCCTCCGGCCTCGGCCAGCGACTTCGAGAAGTCGACCGAGACCCGCATCCGCAAGGACCGCGACGACTGATGACGCCGCTTGCGGCGCCGGAATCTGCCCTCAGCGTTCGACCTGGCTGACGTCCCGCACCGCGCCACGGGCGGCATTGGTGGTCATGGCGGCGTAGGCGCGCAGGGCCGGGCTGACCGCGCGCTCGCGGCCGAGCGGCTTCCAGGCGTCCTTGCCGCGGGCGATCATCGCGGCCTGCCGCTCGGCGATCACCGCGTCGGAGACATCCAGGGTGATCCCACGGTTCGGAATATCGATCAGGATGGGATCGCCGGTTTCGACCAGGGCGATCAGACCGCCCTCGCCGGCTTCCGGCGAAACGTGCCCGATCGACAGGCCCGAGGTGCCGCCCGAGAAGCGGCCGTCGGTGATCAGGGCGCAGGCGGCGCCCAGGCCCTTCGATTTCAGGTAGGTGGTCGGATAGAGCATTTCCTGCATGCCCGGCCCGCCCTTGGGGCCTTCGTAGCGGATGACCACGACGTCGCCGGCCTTGACCTTGCCGCCCAGGATGCCGCTGACCGCCGCTTCCTGGCTTTCGAAGACCTTCGCGGTCCCCTGGAAGGTCAGGATCGAGTCGTCGACCCCGGCCGTCTTCACAATGCAGCCTTCCGGCGCGAGGTTTCCGAACAGCACGGCCAGGCCGCCATCCTTGGAGAAGGGATGCTCGACCGAGCGGATGACCCCAGCCTCGCGGTCGGTGTCGAGGTTCTCCCAGCGTTCGGCCTGGCTGAAGGCGATCTGGGTCGGCTTGCCGCCGGGGGCGGCGCTGAACAGATCACGGGCGACCTGGCTGCTGCTGCGGCCGATATCCCACCGGGCCAGGCTCTCGGCCATCGTCGGGGCATGAACGGTCGGCTGGGTCGCGTCGATCAGGCCGCCGCGCTCCAGTTCGCCAAGGATGGCCATGACCCCGCCCGCCCTGTGGACGTCCTCCATGTGGACGTCGGCCTTGGCCGGCGCGACCTTGCAGAGGCAGGGAACCTTGCGCGACAGCCGGTCGATGTCCGCCATGCCGAAGTCGACCTCGCCCTCGTGGGCGGCGGCCAGCAGGTGCAGCACCGTGTTGGTCGAGCCGCCCATGGCGATGTCCAGGCTCATGGCGTTCTCGAACGCCGCCCGGGTGGCGATGCCGCGCGGCAGGGCCGCGGCGTCGTCCTGCTCGTACCAGCGCTGGCACAGGTCGACGACCAGCCGGCCGGCCTCTTTGAACAGCGCCTCGCGGTCGGCGTGTGTGGCCAGCACCGAGCCGTTGCCAGGGAGCGACAGGCCCAGCGCCTCGGTCAGGCAGTTCATGGAGTTGGCCGTGAACATGCCCGAGCAGGAGCCGCAGGTCGGACAGGCCGCCTTTTCGATCTCGGCGACTTCCTCGTCGCTGTAGCTGTCGTCGGCGGCGACGACCATGGCGTCGACCAGATCGAGAGCGCGCAGTTCGCCCTTCACCAGCACCTTGCCGGCCTCCATGGGCCCGCCGGAGACGAACACCACCGGAATGTTCAGCCGCATCGCGGCCATCAGCATGCCGGGCGTGATCTTGTCGCAGTTGGAGATGCAGACCATGGCGTCGGCGCAGTGGGCGTTGACCATGTACTCGACCGCGTCGGCGATCAGCTCGCGACTGGGCAGCGAGTAAAGCATGCCGCCATGGCCCATCGCGATGCCGTCGTCGACGGCGATGGTGTTGAACTCCTTGGCCACGCCGCCGGCCGCCTCGATCTCGCGGGCGACCAGCTGGCCCAGGTCCTTCAGGTGCACATGACCCGGCACAAACTGGGTGAAACTGTTGGCCACCGCGATGATCGGCTTTCCGAAGTCCCCGTCCTTCATGCCGGTAGCGCGCCATAGGCCGCGCGCACCGGCCATGTTGCGGCCATGGGTGGAGGTTCGCGAGCGGAGGACGGGCATGTCGGCTGTCTCTTTGTCAGGATCGAATGATCCTACGCCGCTTCTGATCCGGACCAAAATATATTACTCAGACCTTATTAGGTCGTCAGGAGTATGAAATGGATATCCGTCACCTGCGCCATTTCGCGGCCGTCGCCGAGACCCTTCACTTTGGCCGCGCCGCCGAGCAACTGGGCATGACCCAGCCGCCGCTGAGCCAGTCGATCATGGCGCTGGAGAAGGAACTCGGCGCCCTGCTCTTCGTGCGGTCCAAGCGTAGCGTGCGGCTCAGCGCCCTGGGCGAGCAGTGGCTGCCGCACGTCCGGACCGGACTTGCGGCCATCGCGGACCTGCCGTCTGCCGCCCGCCGGCTTCGCGACGGCCAGACCGGTTATCTCTCGCTCTCCTTTGTCAGCACGGCGGACTACAATGTGCTGCCCGACCTGGTGCGGCGCTACGCCGCCGCCTGTCCGGATGTGGAGGTTCGGCTGGCCGAGGCCACCAGCGACCTGCAGATCCCCGCCGTGGTCGCCGGAGAGCGCCATGCCGGCATCATCATCCCGCCGCATGACCGCGCCCTGCCCGCCGGCCTCGCCTACCGACGGCTGGTCTCCGAACCCCTGGTCGCGGTGGTCCCGAGCGCGTGGATCGAGGAGGGCCGACTGAGCGCGCGGGACGGACGTCTCGCACCGGAGGTCATTATCGACGCCCCCGTGATCCTGTTCCCGCGTGAGGTTGCGCCCGCGTTCCACGACCTGGTCACCGGCTATTTCGCGGACCATGGACGGCCGGCCCGGATCGTCCAGGAGGCTATCCAGATGCAGACCATCATCAGCCTGGTGTCCGCGGGTCTCGGCGTCGCCCTCGCGCCGGCCTCGCTGCGCAACCTGGCCCGGGCCGGCGTCGCCTATCTGGACCTGGCCGGGCCGCCGATCCTGGAGACCGGCCTGGTCTGGCGCCGCGACGACGACTCCCCGACCCTTCGCAACCTCCTGGGCCTGCTGGACGCGCCGGCCTGAGGGATCACGCTGTCAGGAAGCCTTCGGCAAGGTGCTGGGCCGGGGTCAGCGGATCGACAGGCAGGTCGCCCATGTTCGAAAGGATCGCGACGGACAGCGCCGCTTCCGGGATGACCATGACGATGGAGCGCCCGCCGATGATGCTGCCGGCGTGGTGGTAGCGCAGCCGGCCGGCCGGATCACGGTCGATGCGCCAGCCCAGGCCGACCTGCACCGGCGCCCCCTCGCGGGTCGGCGCGACGGGCGTGAAGGTCTGCTCCAGCGAGGCCATGGAAAGGTATCCGGGATTGAGCAAGGCGTCGCTGAAGCGGGCGATGTCCGGTGCGGCCCCCAGCAGCCCGCCGCCGGCCCATTTGTAGGCAGGATTGACCAGCGGCGCGAGACGCACCTCGCCGCTGTCCCGCGCCTGCTGGTAACAGCGGACGCGATCCGGCACCTTGGCGCCGACGACGTCGGGCCCGACCGTCTGCAGGTTCAGGGGGCGTGTGACCTCGTTCTCGACGAGGTAGGGGAAACTCAGACGCGTCGCCGACTCCAGCACCGCGCTCATCAGGGTGTAGCCGAAAGTGCTGTAGTTGAAGGCCTCGCCCGGGACCGAGACCAACGGATCGTCGATGAAGATCGACAGCGCCTGGTCGGTGTTGCGATAGGTCCGCTGGTCGATGGCGCCGCCGGGCCTGCGCGGGTCGAAGTCGCTGCCGACATAGTGGCGCACTCCGCCGGTATGGGCGAGGAGCTGGCGCAGGGTGGTCCCGTGGTGGGCGACCGGCAGGCTGGGCCGGTACTGGCCGATCGGCGCGTCGAGATCGACCACGCCGCGCTCGGCCAGTCTGGCCGCCACCGCCGCGGCGATGACCTTGGACACGCTGGCCAGCCGGTAACGGCCAGTCGTCCTGGCCGGCGCGCGGGCTTCCAGGTCCGCCCAGCCGAAGGCCTCCGCCCAGATCAGCTGGCCGTCGCGAACGACCGCCGCCGACAGCGACGGCATGCGCGAGGCCTCCATGATCTGGCGGGTGATCAGCCGGCCGCCGAGCACGCCGGGCGGGAGAGCGGCCGATCCGGCGATCGCCGGCGCGTCGGCGGCGAAGGCGCGCAGCGGCGCGGCCAGGCCGGAAACCAGCGCGGCCGACAGACCGAACAGAGATCGTCTGGACAAATTCACCTAGCGAAACCCCGACTTCGAGGCACAGATACCCACGACAGGCGGCAACTCAAGTGAAACCCTTGTGAGAAACCCGTGCAGTTGTGTGGCGCCCGTGCCGTCGGCGCCCGGGCAAACCCCTGCAGGGCAGGCTGTCACGGCCGGAAGCGAAACGGGCGGTAGCCCCTCCAGACAGACCTAACCCCTAACCCTCGGCACCGCGTCCAGCCAGCGGGCGTAGGCGGTTTCGCGTTCCTGTGTCGCCGCGACCGGGGTCAGGGCCTCGGCGTCAGGACGGGCCGAGGCCGCCTCCTCGGGCGTGGCGAAGATCCCCGCGCCCAGTCCCGCGAACAGGGCGGCGCCCAGGGCCGTGGTCTCGTGATAGCTCGCCCGCTGGACCGGCAGGCCGGTCAGGTCGGCCAGCCGCTGGCTGAACCATGCGCTCCTGGCCATGCCGCCATCGATGCGCAGCTCGGCCCCGTCGTGAAAGGCGTGCGGTGCATCCGCCCGCATGGCCTCGATCAGGTCCCGCGTCTGCAGCGCGCAGGCGTCGAACGCCGCCGCCGCGATCTCCGCCCGGCCGCTGTCGCGGGTCAGGCCGAAGATGCCGCCCCGCGCGTCCGGGTCCCACCAGGGCGCGCCAAGCCCGGTGAAGGCCGGCACCAGCACCACGCCGTGATCGGGCTTGGCGGTGCGGGCCAAAGCCTCGGCCCCTTGCGGGCCGCCGGCCAGGCCCAGCTCTTCGCCCAGCCACTGGATGGCCGCACCGGCCACGAAAATCGAGCCTTCCAGCGCGTAGGTGGTCTTGCCGCCGATGCGCGCCGCCACCGTGGTCAGCAGCCGCGAGCGGCTGAGCGACTTCTTGCCCCCGGTGTTGAGCAGCATGAAGCACCCCGTGCCGTAGGTGGCCTTCATCTCGCCGGGGCGGACGCAGCCCTGCCCCATCAGCGCCGCCTGCTGGTCGCCGGCGACGCCCCGGATCGGGACGGGCCGCCCGAGGATGGCGGCGTCGGTCTCGCCATAGTCCGCAGCGCAATCGAGCACCGTCGGCAACATCGCGCCGGGCACCTCGAACAGGTCCAGCATTTCCTCGGACCATGCCTGACGACCGATATCGAACAGCAGGGTTCGTGAGGCGTTGGTGGCGTCGGTGGCGTGGACCTTGCCGCCGGTCAGCTTCCAGATCACCCAGCTGTCCATGGTGCCGGCCAGCAGCTCGCCGCGCTCGGCCTTCTCCCGTGCGCCCGGTGTCTGCCGCAGCAGCCAGGCGATCTTGGTGGCCGAGAAATAGGGATCCAGCAGCAGGCCGGTGACCTCCGTCACCCGCTCCTCGCGGCCGGCCTTCTTCATGCGCTCGCAGTCGTCGGCGGTGCGGCGGTCCTGCCAGACGATGGCCGGGGCGATGGGACGCCCGGTGGCCTTGTCCCAGATCACCACTGTCTCGCGCTGGTTTGTGACCCCTATGGCGACCACGTCGGCGGCGCGTGCGCTTTTCTCCACCGCCTCGCGCAGCACCGCCACGGACGCGGTCCAGATTTCCTCCGCGTCGTGCTCGACCCAGCCATCGGCCGGATAGCCCTGTCGCAACGGCCGGCCTGCCTCGGCCAGGGCCTGTCCCTTCGTGTCGAACACGATGGCCCGGGTGCTGGTCGTCCCCTGGTCAAGCGCCACGATCACCGGATCGCCCATGCGTTTCGACTCCCCTCTGTGCTTTGGTCTGGTTTAAGCATGTTTTCACGGGGATGGCGCAGGCTGATGCTGCGCCCTATCCGGGGAAGCCGGGGACGTTCCTTGACCGCCGCCATCGATCCTCACAGCCTGCTGATGCTCGCCCAGAGTCGCCATCCGGCGGACCGCGAGCGGCTGCTCGAGGATATGGTCGACTATTGCGGCCAGGCCGAGCTGGACGACCTGTCCGCGCCGGCCATGCGCGAGATGATCGGCTCGGTGTTCATGACCCTGGTGGCCGAGGCCGAGCGGGACATCCGCCGCCGGCTGGCCGACAAGATCGCCCCGGCGCCCTGGGCTCCGCAGGCGTTGATCAATGTGCTGGCCCTGGACGACATCGAGATCGCCGCGCCGGTTATCTCCGTCAGCCCGGTGCTGCAGGACCACGACCTGATCCGGCTGCTCGTCGAGTCGACGCTGGACCACCAGATCGCCATCGCCCGCCGCGGTCGGCTGAGTTCGCCCGTCATCGAGGCCATCCTCAAGCAGGATGAGCCGGCGGTGCTGACCGCCCTGGCGGGCAACGACACCGCCGACATCTCCCGGTCCGCCATGGAGAAGCTGGTCGACCATTCGCGTCGCGTGGCCGCCATGCGCTCGCCGCTGGCGCGCCATCCGCGCCTGTCCTCGGACCTGGCCCAGCGGCTGTACCTCTGGGTGGGCCAGTCGCTGCGGACCGCCCTCGTCGGCCGCTTCCGGCTTGACCCCGCCGCCCTGGACGCGGAGCTGGCGCTGGCGGTGCGCGAGGCCCACGCGGCGGTAGACGGCATGGCGCCGGCGCAGATGCGCCAGGACGCCGAGCGCGAATCCATGGAGGCCAAGCTGGTCGACAAGCTGGCCGAGGGCGGCCAGCTGAAGCCCAGCTACCTGCTGCGCGCGCTGCGGGAACGGCGACTCAGCCTTTTTGTGATCGCCATCGCCCGCCTCGGAGGCTTCGAGGTCGATCACATCCGCCGCGCCATCAACAGCGAACACCCAGAACTGCTGGCTCTGGCCTGCGCCGCCATCGGGGTCGACCGCGGCGCCTTCCCGACCATCCTGGAAGCCGTACGCGACCTCAACAGGGGCCGGCCCGGCGGCGGCGAGGAAGGAAGCCGCCGCGCCGGTGGCGCATTTGGTCACTTCAAGGCCGATATCGCTGGCATGGCGTTCCGTCAGGCCGTCAAGTCGGTCTGATGTTCAACGCCGAACCCTTCACACGCCGCCTGACCTTCACGGCCAGCGACCGGCCCGAGGCGCAGCAGGCCCGTGAACGCCTGACGGAGCGCTATGGCGACGCCGGCGCCGGCGCCCAGATCATTGTCGCCCTGGGTGGCGACGGCTTCATGCTGGAGACGCTGCACGCCACGCTCGCCGACCAGAAGCCGATCTACGGCATGAACCGCGGCTCGCTCGGCTTCCTGATGAACGAGTACAGCGAAGACGGCCTGCTGGAGCGTATCGCCGCCGCCGAACGGGCCGTGATCCATCCGCTGGCCATGGTCGCCGTCGACAGCAAGCGCCGAAATCATCGCGCCCTGGCGATCAACGAGGTCTCGCTGCTGCGCCAGACGCGCCAGACCGCCAAGCTGCGCATCTCCATCGACGGCAAGGTGCGGATGGCCGAGCTTGTCTGCGACGGCGCCATGGTCGCCACCCCCGCCGGATCGACGGCTTACAACCTGTCGGCCCACGGCCCGATCATCCCCATCGACGCCAAGGTTCTGGCCCTGACCCCGATCAGCGCCTTCCGACCGCGTCGCTGGCGCGGCGCCCTCCTGTCGCAGACGGCCAGGGTCACCTTCGAGGTGCTGGAGGCGGACAAGCGCCCGGTCAGCGCCGTGGCCGACAACGTCGAGGTCCGCGACGTGGTCGAGGTCCATGTCTCGGAGGACCGCTCGATCAGCCTGGCGATGATGTTCGACGCCGGCCGCAGTCTGGACGAGCGGGTCCTGACCGAACAGTTCAGCGGCTGAGCCGGGGGGCGATCCCCGATTGAGTGACCGGCCGCCCATGCCGCAGCCGCGACCTACGGTCGCAACCCGGGACGCCGCCGTCTCATCCGTTGTTAACAACAGGCCCGATACTCTGTGGATGAAAACGCCACAGGAGACGAGCGTGAGCGACAATCCGACGGTTCAGGTGATCCAGACCCCGAACCTCCTGCGACTGAAGGTCGGGGGCAGGTTCGGCGGAATCGACGCCGCAGCGATCGCCAAGGCCGAAGCCGCGCTCAAGAGCCTGTCGGGCAACTTCACGCAATGGCTCAACGAAGAGCTGGCCAAGCTCGAGGACGCCCGCGCCCAGGTCCATACCGACGGCCTGACGACCGCGACGGCGGAACTTCTCTACCTTCGCGCCCATGACCTGAAGGGCCTGGGCGCCACCTACGAGTTCCCGATCGTCACCCGCATCGCCGGCTCGCTTTGCAAGCTGACCGACGACGACAACAAGCGCCACAGCGCGCCGATGCTGCTGATCGACGCCCACATCGACGCCATCAAGGCCGCCGTCCGCGCCGACATCCGCGACGACAGCCACCCGGTCGGCCGCAAGCTGGCCGAGGAGCTGGAAGAGCGGGTCAGGGCCTTCGCGGCCTGATCTGACGGGGCTTCCTTGTCCTGTCCTTCAGACAGGCGGGATCACCATCCTCACGGCGAGGGACATCGAGCGCGGCTCAACGGCATTGAGCGCCGCGCAGATCTCCGTGCTCACTGACGTATCGTGATCCATGATCCGCGAGGCCGATGAAACGGCGGCGGCGTAGTCGGCGATGCGCAATCCTTCGGGACGTGCGCCGGACAGGCCGACAAGCAGCAACCGGATCACGCCGAACCGGACGGCAAGGTTCTGGAACTGCGGCAGAACAGGCCCGGCCAGGAAAAGCCGGTTGAGATAGATGTAGTTCAGCACAAAGTTCCGCAGCGCGTAATCATGCGCGTCGTCGAACGGTTTGAACCTGTTTTCGTAGAACACGGCATATTGCTTCAGTGCGCCGTCGAAATCCTCCGCGCTTCCCAGAATGCTGTCGAGAGACGCCTGCACGATCTTCGGGAAGCGGGTGTGCACGCTGCCTTTTCGCGACGCGGAGAGGGCAATACCGGTCAGTATCCTGAACTGCTCGAGCGCCTGGTCGCCGAGGGCGAAGTCTTCCTGCAGGAGCGCCTGTCGTGTCTCGGCCGTATAGGTCCGGATCGACTGAAGCAGGTCGCTGCCCGCGGGCTCGACGCCCGGAGCATCGGACGGGAACGTCTCGGTGATGAGGCCGGCGAACATGATCGCCTTCCACACAGGCAGGGCGCGGTCCCGCAAGACCTCTTCGATCGCGGCGTGAATGGCCGAACGCGCGGTCGCGCTGCCGTCCGGATGTGTCGCTGCGGCGTTGGTCAACCCATCGTCCGGGAACGCCATCGCGTCGGGAGATGACACGCAGAGCCGTGCGGCCTCCGGGCAGGACAGCTTTGCGCCCAGGTAGCGCCGCCCGTCGCGATCCCAGGTCTCACGCGGGTACGAACGGCAGGTCTCGGACAGCGCGCCCTCCCCCAGCCGGTTCTGGATGGAGCAGAGCTTGTCCTGGTCGAGGAAGGGACAGTCGCCGGCAGGCGTCAGGTGAATGCGCGCGTACCGGTCCGCGGATCGCGGCTCCCTGAGCTTCTTCACATGTCTTTGAAGGTCCTGGCCAAGCCCGGGCTCCTTGACCGCCATGTAGGCCCTGAACGTCGCTCGATCGACATCGACCTGAAAGCTGGAGCAGCAGGTCTCCTCGCACGCCGCGCCAACACACTTGAACGTCGACATGTATTGCGGCGCATTCATCGTACTCTGGTCGCCCGCCAATCTGTCCCCGATCCTTTGGCCCGTTCACCGGCGTCTGAAGAACACGGTACCCGCCAGGCGTCCGACGCCGAACGGACGATCAGACCGGATGCCACGGCCAACAGCCCCGTCCGCGACGGTGGCCAGAGCGCTGCAGAGGCCGTCGGCGGCCACATAACAATTGACCGAACGGTGCTGCCGACTCAGTCAAGCCGTCAACTCTACGCTCATGGGGAATCGAGACACGGCCGCGCTGGCGCCGCCCTCGACCGGATCCGGCCTGAAGTCGGCAGCACACCCCTGGCTGATCCCCCCCTTGTTTCCCGCTCATCCTTGCGGAGGGTTGGGGGTGGCGCTTCGAGCTTCCCGGAAGGGCCCGCTTTCGACCCGTTGCTGACATTGGCGAAGCCACGTGCTGACGATCGCCACGGACTCATTTCGGACCATGGAAGGGTCCGCTTCCGCCTTCTGCGAGAGCGTTCTGATCCCTCAGCCGGACATTTCGCCGGGACACTGAACGCTGCGCGTCGCCACTGGTCGTACTCGGAATACGCTGCCGCCGCCGACCGACTTACTGGCTTTGAGGCGACGCCTCAGCCGAGTGTGACGGGCAGTTTCAGATAGACTCTTCCGCTGGCGGACGGTGGCGGCAGGGCGCCGGCGCGGATGTTGACCTGTAGCGACGGCAGGATCAGCGCCGGAGGGGCGAGGATGGCGTCGCGGGCCTGGCGGCGGGTCACGAAGTCAGCCTCGGTAACGCCGTCCCGGATGTGGACATTGCGCGCCCGCTCTTCCGCCACGGTGGTCTCCCAGACGAAGGTCGTGCGGCCCTCGGGCAGGTAGTCATGGCCGACGAACACGCGGGTTTCGGGCGGCAGGGCGAGGATCCGGCGGATCGACCGATAGAGCGCCACGGCGTCGCCGCCCGGGAAGTCGGTCCGCGCCGTTCCGTAGTCCGGCATGAACAGGGTATCGCCGACATAGGCGGCATCGCCGATGAGGTAGGTGACGCAGGCGGCGGTGTGGCCGGGCGTGTGCATCACGCTCACCGGTGTCTCGCCGAGCATCAGCACCTCACCGTCAGCCACCAGGCGACCGAACGCCGAACCGTCAGGGACCACATCATCGGCGTCGAACAGGGCGGCGAAGTGAGCCTGGACCTCACCGATGTGCTCGCCGATCACCACCTCGGCGCCGGTGGCCTTGCGAATGTGGTCGGCGGCGGACAGATGGTCGGCATGGGCGTGTGTTTCCAGCACGTATCGGATGGTCAGGCCCAGTTCCGCCGCAGCCGTCAGGACCGCGTCGGCGAAGCCGGTCGATACCCTGGCCGATGCCGGAGCGTAGTCGAGCACCGGGTCGATGATCGCTGCGGCGCGGGTCGCCTCGTCCCAGACAAGATAGGTCACGGTGAACGTCGGCTGGTGGAAGAATGCCTGCTGATGAACGGTCATGTGGATCTCCTTCGACGCACATAAATATGCAGTATTGCTAAATTAGCACGGCTACATATATTTGTCCCATGAACAGGACCGCCCCGCCGGACATCGACCTCGACGCCGACGCAAAGTCAGCGGCAGGGCTGTTTCGGGTGCTGGCAAACGAACACCGCCTTAAGGTGCTGTGCGCCCTGCGTCCGGGAGAGCTGTCGGTCGGACAGATCGCCGACCATGTCGGTCTTTCCCAGTCCGCGCTGTCGCAGCACCTTGCACGCCTCCGCCAGGACGGGGTCTTAGCGACCCGCCGCCAGGGACAGACCATCTTCTATCGTATCGCCGATCCGGACGTGATGACCGTCCTTGCGGCGGTGTCCAGCGTCATGGCGCGGCGTCGCCCGGGAGTGATCCGATGATCGACATAACCCTTTCGAGCGGCGGGCTTGCCATAGCCAGCGGCGCCCTGGTCGGCCTGTTGCTGGCCCTGTTCGGCGGCGGCGGGTCGGTGCTGGCCACGCCGCTGCTGCTATATGTCGTCGGCATAGGCGATCCTCACATCGCCATCGGCACCTCTGCCGCGGCCGTGGCCGTCAACGCCCTGATCAATCTGGTCGGACATGGACGCGGCGGGCGGGTGAAATGGCCCTGCGCGACGGTCTTCGCCGCCGCCGGTCTGGCCGGCTCATTCGTCGGCTCCAGTCTCGCCAAGGAGGTCGATGGCCAGAGGCTGCTGCTGTTCTTCGCCCTGGCCATGGCGGCGATCGCCCTGTCGATGCTGCGGCGGCCGAAGAGTGAGGGCGACCCAACCGTCCACATCACCTGGCGACTGACACTGAAGCTTGCGCCGCTAGGGCTGCTTACCGGTCTGGCGGCCGGCTTTTTCGGCATCGGCGGCGGCTTCCTGATCGTGCCGGGCCTGATGACGGCGACGGGAATGACGCTGGCGAACGCAGCGGCGTCTTCGCTGCTTTCGGTGGCGCTGTTCGGCGCGGCGACCTCGACCAACTACGCCCTGTCCGGCCTGGTGGACTGGCCGGTCGCCGGCCTGTTCATCCTCGGCGGCGCGGCGGGCGGCTGGGTCGGTCTGAAGGGCGCGGGCGTTCTCGCCAGCCGGGCGCTGCTGGCGCGGCGTCTGTTCGCGGGGCTGGTGCTTGTCGTCGCCGCCTACGTGGCCTGGAAGGCGCTGGGCCTCTAGCGGCCGATCAAGCCGGTCGCTTGTAGATCTCACACAGCGTATCGAGCATGCGGATCGCGGCCGGATCGTCGAGCCGGTAGTAGATCGTCTGGGCCTCCCGCCGCGTCGCCACCAGGCCCTCCGCGCGCATCTTCGCCAGATGCTGAGACGTTGCGGACTGGGCCAGACCGACATGGGCCGAGAGGTCGCCTACCGAACTTTCGCCCTCAATCAGCTTGCACAGGATCAACAGGCGCTGTTCGCTGGCCAGCATCTTGAGCATGCGCGCGGCGGCGTGGGCGCTGTCCTCCAGTTCGGAGAGTTCAGTCGAGGACGGCCGTTCGGCGACTGTGCTGGTCATATCTCTAATGTAGAAAACACGCATACATGTGCAAGCCCGGTTCGGTCGCTTCGGTCGCTATGACGCAGCAGCGCCTTTCGGCTGGTCATCCCTGAGCACCACGTAGATGGCCGGGATCACCAGCACGGTCAGCAGCGTCGAGGACGCCAGGCCGAACAGCAGCGAGATCGCCAGGCCCTGGAAGATCGGGTCGAACAGGATCACCGCTGCCCCGATCATGGCCGCCAGCGCCGTCAGCACGATCGGCTTGAAGCGGATGGCGCCGGCCTCGAGCAACACCTCGCGCAGCGGTCGACCGTCGCCCTGGCTGTGGCGGATGAAGTCGACCAGCAGGATCGAGTTTCGCACAATGATCCCGGCCAGGGCGATGAAGCCGATCATCGAGGTGGCGGTGAACGGCGCCTGGAACAGGATATGGCCGATGACGATACCCACCAGGGTCAGCGGGATCGGCGTCAGGATGACAAGCGGCAGGCGGAAGCTCTTGAACTGGGCGACCACCAGCACATAAATGCCGAGGATCGCGACCCCGAAGGCGGCGCCCATGTCGCGGAAGGTCACCCAGGTGATCTCCCATTCGCCGTCCCACAGGATCGTCGGTCGGCTTTCATCGGTCGGCTGACCGTTAAGGCGGATCTCGGGCTTCGGCGTGGATTTCCAGTCGGCCTCTTCTACGGCCTTGTTGACCGCCAGCATGCCGTAGATCGGGGCCTCGTAGGCGCCGGCCAGCTCGGCCAGGATCATGTCCACGTCCCGGCCGTCGCGGCGGAAGATGTGCGTCGAGCCGGCCTCCTGGCTGGCGGTGACGACCTCGCCGAGGGCTACCAGGCGGCCGGTAGGGGACTGGGCCACGGGCATGGCCGCGAGGCCCTCGCCCCAGGCGCGCGCGGATTGCGGAAGGCGAACGGAAATCTCCAGCGGGTCGCGGCCTTCGCCACGGTGGGCGTAGCCGACCACCTGGCCGCCCAGCGCCGCGCCGATGGAGTCATGGACGTCGCGGTCGCTGACCTTCAGGGACTCCAGGCGGGCGCGATCGGGCACGAGGCGCAGGCCCGGCCGAGGAACGCCGTAGCTGTCGTCTACGTCGACGATGTAGGGCACAGACCGGAAGATGGTCTTCAGCTGCTCTGCCACCGCACGGCGAGAGGCTGCATCGGGGCCGTAGACCTCGGCCAGCAGGGTGGCCATGACGGGCGGTCCGGGCGGGGCCTCGACGACCTTGATCGAGGCGCCTTGCGGCAGGGCCAGCTTGGCCAGCCGCTCTCGCAGGTCCAGGGCCACGGCGTGGCTGGAGCGGTCGCGATCGGCCTTGGGGGCAAGGGTGACCGACAGATCGCCCATCTCCGGCCGGTTGCGCTGATAGTAGTGCCGCACCAGTCCGTTGAAGTTGAATGGCGCGGACGTCCCGGCGAAGGCGTCGATGGCGGTGACTTCCGGCACAGTGCGGGTGATCGCCGCCAGATCGTTCAGCACCCGCTGGGTGGCTTCCAGCGACGTGCCCTCCGGCAGGTCGGCGATGACCTGCAGTTCGGACTTGTTGTCGAACGGCAGGAGCTTCACCGTCACGGCCTTGGTGTAGAACATCGCACCGGCCAGCAGGGTGGCGATCCCCACCGCGATCAGGAAAATCCAGGCGCTGCGCCGCGTGGCGATGACGCGGCCGGCGACGGCGCGGTAGGCGGCGCCCAGGCGGCCTTCGCCATGCTCGGCATGTCCCCCGGCCACGGCCTTGCGGGCGAACCGCACCATCAGCCAGGGTGCGATGACGACGGCCACGAAGAACGAGAAGACCATCGCCGCTGAGGCGTTGACCGGGATAGGGGCCATGTAGGGGCCCATCAGGCCCGAGACGAACAGCATGGGCAGCAGGGCCGCGACGACGGTGAGCGTGGCGACCACGGTGGGGTTGCCGACCTCGGCCACGGCCTCGACCGCCGCGTCCAGCGGGCTGCGGTCGTCCTTCATCGCCCAGTGCCGGGCGATATTCTCGATCATGACGATGGCGTCATCGACCAGGATGCCGATCGAGAAGATCAACGCGAACAGGCTGACCCGGTTGATGGTGTAGCCCATCAGGTTCGAGGCGAAGAGGGTCAGCAGGATCGTCGTCGGGATGACCACCGCGGTCACCGCCGCCTCGCGCCAGCCGATGGCGAAGCCGATCAGCACGACGATCGAGACCGTCGCCAGCGCGAGGTGGAACAGCAGTTCGTTGGCCTTTTCGTTGGCGGTCTCGCCGTAGTCGCGCGTCACATCGACACTGAGGCTGTCGGGCAGCAGGGAGCCCTTCAGCGCCTCGACCCGCTCCAGGACCGCGTGCGACACCACCACCGCGTTGGCGCCCTTGCGCTTGGCGATGGCCAGGCTGACGGCCGGCGCCTCGGACCAGTCCTCGCCCTGGCGGGCGAAGCGCCAGGATCGGGCCTGATCCTCGCGCGGCGCCTCGACCACGTCGGCGATGTCGCGGACGTAGACGGTCTGGCCGGCGACGGAGGGCAGTGCGAGCAGGCTGATCTGGCCCGCGTCGGTAAAGGTCTTGCCGCTGGTGACCTGCACGGCCTCGCCGCCGTTGCGCAGCTGGCCGGCGGGGAAGGCGCGGTTGGCCTGGCGCACGGTATCCATCAGCGCCGCCAGTGATACACCGTGGCGGGCCATGCGGGCCGGATCGGGCTCGATACGGATCTCGCGCGGCCGGCCGCCGACGATGAAGGTCAGGCCGACGTTCTCGACCTTGGCCACCTCGGTGCGCAGCTTTCCCGCCAGTTCGTACAGGGCCTGGTCGGTCCATTGTCCCGCCGCACCCGGCTTCGGCGACAGGGTGAGCACCAGGCTTGGCACGTCATTGATACCGCGCGTCTGGATCAGCGGTTCGGGAATTCCGGCCGGGATGCGGTCCATGTTCCCGCGGATACGCTCATGGATGCGGACGGCGGCGGCGTCGGGGTCGACCCCGACCTTGAACCGGGCCGTGACCATGACCTGGTCGTCGTCAGCGAAGGTGTAGACGTGCTCGACCTCGTCGACGCTGTTGACGATGGCTTCCAGCGGCTTGCCGACCAGCTCGACCGCGTCGGCGGCCCGCAGGCCGGGGGCTGACACCATGATGTCAACCATCGGTACACTGATCTGCGGCTCTTCCTCCCGCGGGATGCTCATCAGCGCCAGCAAGCCCACAGCGATGGCGGCGAGCAGGAACAGGGGTGTAAGCGGCGAGCGGATGGTCGCCCGGGTCAGGCGTCCGGAGAGGCCGAGATTCATCACACCGCCTCCGGCAGGGACAGGACGTCGCCGGCCTTGAGGCCCGACAGGATTTCCAGCTCGTCCGAGGTCGGCCCGGCCCGGGTCTGGACCGGCGTGTCCGAGGCTGCGCCGTCGGACCTAACGAGGCGCGCATAATCGATGCCGTACCGGGTCGAGACATAGCGCCTTGGAACCACCACCGCCCGGCGCTCGCCCACCCGCACCATCACCGTGGCGCGCTGGCCGACCAGATCCTGGGGCAGGCCCGCCGCGGTGACGTCGGCCACGACCTGTCCGGCGACCACGGAGGGGTAGATCTGGCTGATGATGCCTGTGGCGGCGGTTTCGGCGCCGTCGATGGAGACCTGAACGGCGTCGCCGAGCCGCAGCGTCCGGGCCTGACCCTCCGGCAGTTCCAGCCGCACGACGGCGGGGCCGGCGGTGATGCGGGCGACGGACTGTCCGGCCGTCACCACCGAGCCGGGCGGCACGTCTGCGACCAGCACCCGTCCGCTGGAGGGCGCGAGGATCGCGCCCTGGGCGCCGAGCTCGACGCTGGCCGAGCGTTGCGCGCGGGCGGCGGCCAGCGAGGCGCTGGAGGCCTTGGCGATGGCCTCGACCTGGTCGAGGCGGGCCTGGGCGTAGATACCCTGCGCGAACAACGTGCGGGTGCGGGTCAGATCGGCCTGGGCGCGCGCGGCGTCGGCGGCCGCGGCGGCGACCTGGGCGTCATAGGCGGCGGTCAGCAGCGCGAGGCGGTCGTCCTTGACCGTGGCGATCACCTGTCCCTTGCGGACGACGTCGCCCTCCTTGACCAGAAGCGAGACCAGCACGCCGGTGATCCGCGCCCGCGCCTCGCCCATGTCCCGCGTCGTCAGGGTCGCCGGGGCCGGCTTGAGGTCGGCGATGGTCCGCTCGACCACAGGCAGACGGCCCGCCGCGGGCGCGACGCGGGCGACCGGTTTCTCCGGCGCGGACTCGCCGCACCCGGCCAGCATGAACACCGCGGCCAGCGGGAGGATCAGGAGCGATTTCTTGGACATGGCGCGTCGCCTGGAGTTTCGGTCTGAAGGGGTATGCGGGGTCAGCCGGGGTCGCGAACCGAGCCCGTCGCGCTGTCGATGCTCACCGTCGGCAGCCCTGCGGCCTTCCAGGCCATGATCCCGCCGGCCAGGTGGCTGTCGATGGCGTGGCCGGCCTTGCGGCACTGCTCGATGGCCATGGCCGACCGCTTGCCCGATCCGCATTGCAGGACCATCAGCCGATCGCCGGCCTGCGGCAGGGCCCCGGGGTCGAAGGTCGAAAGCGGGAAGTTCAGGGCGCCGTGAATACGCTCGGCGGCGAACTCCGCGGGCTCGCGAACATCAACGAGGAGGATCTCGTGGGCGTCGAGCGCCGCCTGCACCTGCAGGGGCGTGAGGTCCTTGGTCTTGGGGGCGCCGAACATGGTGTGCTCCTTGTGATGGCGGGCCGGGTCAATCGACCGTGCAGAAATGATCCGAAAGCGCTTCGACCACGGCCCGGGCGGCGTGGCTCTGAAGGCCGTAGTAAACCGTCTGGCCATCCCGGCGCGCCGTCACGAGGCCGTCGCGACGCAGGAGGCCCAAATGCTGTGAGGCAAGGGTCTCCCGAACGCCCAGCGTCTGCGCGAGCGCGCCCACCGACTGCTCACGCTCAAGGAGCGAGCAAACGATCATCAGCCTGTGCGGATTGCCCAGCGCCTTCAGGAGGTCGCAGGCCTGGTCCGCAGAAGCCTTCAGGGCGCGGTCCTGTAAATGCATAGTTGCGTATATGCGGCGATCCGCATATTAAGTCAAGCCATCAACGAGGATCACCCTGCGCCCGGCGAGATCGGGCCGTTGTGATCCACGTCAAGGCGGGCTCATCGAAAGGCGCGCCAGTTAAAGGATGTGAGGGAACTGACCATGGCCAAACCGCGTATCGTCATTCTGGGCGCCGGCCTCGGGGGCGCCATCGCCGCCTTCGAGATCAAGGCCGCCGTCGGCGACCGCGCCGACGTCAGCGTCGTCTCACAGGGCGACACCTTCCATTTCGTGCCGTCCAATCCTTGGGTCGCCGTCCACTGGCGCAAGCGGGCGGCGATCGAGGTGAAGTTGCCGCCCGTGTTCGAGAAGAAGGGGATTGGCTTTACTGGCGTCGGCGCCCGCCGCCTCGACGCCGCCCACAACCGGCTGGAGCTCACCGACGGAGCGATCGTCGACTACGACTACCTGGTGATCGCCACCGGACCCGAGCTGGCCTTCGACGAGATCGCGGGCCTGGGACCGCATGGCGGCTTCACCCAGTCCATCTGCCATGTCGATCATGCCGAGACCGCCGCGGCGGCGTTTGACCGCTTCGTCGAGAACCCTGGCCCGATTATGGTCGGCGCCGTCCAGGGCGCGTCCTGTTTCGGCCCGGCCTACGAGTTCGCGATGATCCTCGACACCGAGCTCAAGCGTCGCAAGATCCGCGACAAGGTGCCGATGACCTTCGTCACCTCCGAGCCCTATGTCGGCCATCTGGGCCTGGACGGTGTTGGCGACACCAAGGGTCTGCTCGAAAGCGAGATGCGCAATCGGCATATCAAATGGATCACCAACGCGCGGGTCACCTCCGTCGAGGCGGGGATGATGCATGTCGAGGAGGTCGCCGAGGCCGGGGTGGTCAAGGCAGCGCACGATGTCCCGTTCAGCTATTCGATGATGCTGCCCGCCTTTCGTGGCGTCGAAGCCGTGCGCGGGATCGAGGGGCTTACCAATCCGCGCGGCTTCATCATCGTCGACAAGCACCAGCGCAACCCGACCTTCCCGAACGTCTTCGCCCTGGGTGTCTGCGTGGCCATCGCGCCGACGGGCAAGACGCCCGTGCCGGTGGGCGTGCCCAAGACCGGCTTCATGATCGAAAGCATGGTCTCCGCCATCGCCCGCAATCTCGGCGACATCGTCGACGGCCGGCCGGCGAAGCACGAGGCGACCTGGAACGCCATCTGCCTCGCCGACTTCGGCGACGGCGGCGTGGCTTTCGTCGCCCAGCCGCAGATCCCGCCGCGAAACGTCAACTGGTCGGCCAGCGGCAAGTGGGTCCACCTCGCCAAGGTCGGTTTCGAGAAATACTTCCTCGCCAAGGTCAAGCGCGGCGAGAGCGAGCCCTTCTACGAAAAGCTGGCGCTGGACGTGATGGGCATCCGCAAGATCAAGCCCTGAGGTCGCTGCCATGACCATGCGACAGTTCGTATGTCCCGCCTGCGGCGCGACCAACCGGTCGCCGCCCGAGCGGGACGCCCTGAAGGCCAAATGCGGCCGATGCGGCGAGCTGCTGTTCACCGGCCAGCCGGTCGAGGTCAGCGGTCAGGCCTTCAAGGCGCATCGACTCGCGACCCGGGGCGCGGCCGTGCTTGTGGACGTCTGGGCGCCCTGGTGCGGTCCCTGCCGGACCATGGGGCCGCAGTTCGCCGCCGCCGCCGCCACGCTCGAACCCGATGTCCGCCTGGTGAAACTCAACGCCGACGAAAGCGGCCCCCTTTCCGCTGAACTAGGCGTGTCGGGCATCCCGGCGCTGATCCTGTTCCGCGACGGCCAGATCGTCGCCCGTCAGGCCGGCGCCATGACGGCAAACCAGATCGTCGCCTGGACCACCCAGGCGCTCGCCCGGGCTCCGGCCTGACTCCGCTTGAAGGAACATCTCATGACCGTCGATCGCGCTGTCTTCATCTTCGCCGGCCTGGTCGTGCTGGCCGGCGTCACGCTCGGCCACTACGTCAGCCCCTATTGGCTCCTGCTCAGCGCCTTCGCCGGCGTGAACATGATCCAGGCGGCCTTCACCGGCTTCTGCCCCGCCGCGATGGTTTTCAGGAAGCTCGGTGTCCAGCCGGGCGCCGCCTTCCGCTGATCCTGCCCATTCCGTTCACCAACCGGCGCCTGCGTTGAGCCGTCGCCATTCGAGGAGACACCCCATGAAACTCAACGAAGGCACAGTCGACCGCATCCTGCGCGTGCTGGTCGGCATCATCATCCTGTCGCTGGCCTTTGTCGGCCCAAAGACGCCGTGGGCCTACCTCGGCATCGTGCCACTGCTGACCGGCGCCATCGGCTTCTGCCCGCTCTACGCCATCCTGGGCATCAACACCTGCGGCCTGCCCAAGGCGAAGTGAGAGGCTCCGGGAAGGCGCCTTCTCGAGGCCCCGGGCCGAGCATGACACAGGACTCGGCCCCACCACAGGAGCCAATAGAAGTTGGGAGAGTGGCTATCGAACGGTCAGTGAGACGCGAATGATGGGCGACAATGTCCGCGCCGGGGGCTCTGCCGCCGTTCACCAAGAGGGGAGACGGTCGCACAACCAAACTGATCTTCCCCCGAAAAAGTGGACGGAGTCATGCCGCCCTGCGCTCGGCCTCGTAGCATCCACTCACCGCCCGTGACGGACCTTCGCTTCATCTTCTCTCTGAACCCGAACGGTCGCGCCGTCAGACAGCCCGTATCCTCTCGCCTGTGACGACCCGGCCTAGGCCCTGATGTTCGTCATCGGCTCTTCAACCGCGCCGTAGCCGGCGTCGGGCGGGATCACCAGCACCGCGCCGCCTTCGCGACGCTCCACCACCGGCAACACCGGCACCAGGGTCCGAGCCGCGGCCTGGGCGATGGCGTCGCTGGCGCTCTGCGCTTCGGCCAGCAGCTTCAGATTCATGCGCGTCGGGAAGATGATCGTCCGCTCGCCAGTCGCCTCAAGCCGCAGCGCCTCGCCCGGGGCGATCCACTCGGCCTCGACCGTCTCCCAGCCGTCGCAGACGGCCAGCTGCTCGCCGGTGGCCCGCACGACGTAGAACCATGTGTCGAACCGCTTGGGCATCATGTCCGGCGTGATCCAGCGGGCGAAGGTCTCCAGCGCGCCGAGGTCCAGCTTGACCTCAAGCTCCCGGACCAGATCGAGGAATGGCCGCTCGTCCTTCGCGACCGCCTCGCGGGCGGCGGCGGCGCGGTCGTCGCCGCAGAACGGATTACCCTGGTGGTCAGCGGCGATGATGATCGCCGCCTCCTCGTAGGCCTCACGGATGGCGGCGATGCGCAGCGGGCGCTCGTCGGCATGCACGCCGTCCCAGCCCGTCACATGATCGGCCCAGGCCGCGTCATGATCCCCTGCGTGGGTCTTGCCGCCCGGAAACACCAGGGCGCCGGAGGCGAAGTCGATCTGGTGGTGCCGCTTGACCATCAGGACCTCGAAGGTCGGGTCATCGCGGACAAGCAGGATGGTGGCGGCGGGGCGGATCTGGACGGCGTCAGAGGTCATGAACGCAGGATCGGCGTCAAACGGCCGTTCGGCAAGGCTCACGCAACGTCAGCGGCGGGCCGGCTCTGGCGGGAGATGCGATCCATGCGGTCGAGCAGGTAGTCGACGTCGTCGCGGGCGGCGTTCTGCGGCTGGGTCAGAAACCGTTGCAGCATCCGCTCTTGGAAGCGCTCCCTGTCGCGCGGGCCGCCGTCGAACTCCATGGAATGCCAGGTGTCGACCCCGGCCCGGAACGCCGCGAACAGCCGCGTCGGAAGGCCGGCCCGCTCATAGATGGCGCGCAGACCGAGCGGGCCGGCGTCATGGATCATCAGCCAGGTGCGATGGTGCAGCACCCCGGCCAGCTCGGCCAGGCCGCACTCGAAGAAGGTCATGTGGCCATGGGCCAGGACGCGAAGCAGCAGCGAGGGCGTCAGCCGGCCGGCCTTGTTCAGGTGGCTGGCGAAGGCCTTGGGATCGGCGGCGCGGCCCGCCTGGTCGACCAGGTCTACCGTGGCCCGCTCTTTGGTCCCGACCGCGATCTGCAGCGCCACTTCCGGCGACAGGGCGTGGTGGCTGAGCAGGTGCTCGCGGACCTGTTCGCTGACCAGATCGATCAGCCGCTCGGTGACCGACAAAGGCAGGACATTGCGGTAGGCGACAGCGGCCAGGACGCGCTCGGACTTCTCGAACCGGTCGATGGCCTTCTGGAGGGTGCGGTCAGAGAATTTGGCGTTGTCGTTGGCGCAGACGGTTTCGACGGCCACCTCGCTGCCCAGCTCGACCAGTGCGCTGGTGACCTTTTCCGACAGGATCGGCCGCTTGGCGATCGCCACCTGACGGACCGGGCCGCCGAGTCGCACGATCTCGGCCAGATCATCGTCGGTGAACACCGGCGAGAAATTCAGCACCGGCAGGGAGATCGACTCGACATCCCTGGCCAGGCGCAGCGCGACATCGTGCGGCAGGACATCGGAATTCTTCAGCGTCACCGCGAGGGCGCGGCGCACCAGCTCGGCGGCGTCGGCGGCCATGACGCGAAGGATTTCCTGGGCCTGCACCCGCTCATCCTCGTCGAGCACGCCCTTGTCGATGATCCGGCAAAGCTTGTGCGCGGCCACCGCGCGCTCGTCCGCCGTCGCGCCCTTGAGCAGGGTGCGAAGATCAACGTCTGTCAGTGCGGCCCGCGTAACGCTCATGCCGAAACAGCCCTTCCTACAGCGACGCAGCGTCCATCATGAGTCGTTAGGCTTAACGAAGACTGAGCGCGGGTTAACGGTGTCGCGTAACCGGCTGCAAACCCGGGCGCCCTATCCTTCGCGGGCCAACGAAGGATTTCTCACCGTGTTCGCATCCCTCGCGCCCGCCGCGCGTACGACCCGCGGCGGAGAGTCGGTCATACTCCAGTCCCTGGACGCCCAGCGCGGCCTGCTGCCCTACGCCCTCGCCTTCTTCGCCGTCAGCCTGCCGATCTACGTCTGGGCCGGATCGTTCGCGACCAACAGCGTCTGGATGACGGCGACCTTCGCGGTGTTCGCGATCAACTGGGGCGCCTTCTATTTCGTCGTGGACTGGATGCGGAGCGAAGCGGCGGCCGACCTGAAGCGACGGCTGCGCGTGCAGGTGCTGTGCGGGCTGCTCTGGTCAGGCGCCTGCGCACAGATCGCAGGCTTCTCCGATGGCGCCGGTCCGGTGCGAGAGGCGCTGCTGATGATCGCCGTCGCCTGCGCGGTGGCCTGCTTCTTCTTTGCCGCCCCGGTCCTGCCGGCGCTGCTGATCGTCGGCCCGGCGGCGGCGGCCGGGCCGCTGCTGGCCCTGTTCGTCCGGGCCGACAGCCGCCCCGAAGCGGCCCTTGCCTGGGGCGCGGTGGCCCTGACCATGGCCCTGTGCCTGATCCTGAACCGCCTGCTGCGGGGCCAGTTCGCCATGGCGGCCGAACGCGAGGCGCTGATCACCGAGCGCGCCGCGTCGCTTGAGAAGGCCGAGAAGCTCGCGCGCTCCAAGTCCGATATCGTCTCCACCTTGAGCCACGAGATCCGCAACGGACTGACGGGGGTCACGCATGTACTGGCCGCCGCCGTCGGTCAGGGCGGCCGCGCCGCGCCGTCGCGCGAACAGCTGGCGGCGGCGCTGGACGCCGCGACCGACCTGGTCTCTGTGCTCAATGCAACGCTGGACTCCGAAACCGCAGAGGCCGGGCGGCTGAAGCTGGAGCGCGAGCCCTTCGATCCCGTCCGCCTGACCCGCGACCTGGTCCTGCTGAACCGGCCGCACGCATCGGCAAAGGGCGTCGAGCTTGTCTTCCATGTCGACCCGGCGCTGGAAGACTCCCGCCGGGGCGCCGTCATCGCCGACGCTGCGCGGGCCCGCCAGGTGCTGTCCAACCTGATCGGCAACGCGGTGAAGTACACGCTGCGGGGCCGCATCGAGGCGAGGATCGAACTGCGCGACGGCGACCGCATCGCCATCGCCGTGGCCGACACCGGACCGGGACTTTCCACGGACGAGCTGGAGCAGGCCTTCGAACCGTTCCGCCGCGTCGAGCGGACCGGCGCGGGCATCCCCGGCGCCGGGTTGGGCCTGTCCCTGGCCCGACGTCTGGCCATTCTGATGGACGGCTCGCTGGTCGCTCAGAGCGCGCTCGGCGTGGGCAGCTGCTTCACCCTGGACCTCCCCTGGACGCCGGACGCCGAGCTGGGCTCCGCGGACCAGGCGGACGCCGAGTTCACGGCGCCCGCAGCCACGCGACCGCTGCGGGTGCTGGTGGCCGAGGACGATGCGCTCAACGCGGCCATGCTGCGGGCCATTCTCGAGCAGCTCGGCCATCAGGTTGTCCACGCCCACAACGGCAAGCGCGCGCTCGAACTGGCGAGGCTGGCGGACTTCGACCTGCTGATGCTGGACGGCCGTATGCCGCACATGGACGGGCCGCAGACCACCGCCGCCATCCGGGCTTTGGACGGCGCGATCGCCGGCGCGCCGATCATCGCGGTGATCGATGGCGACGCCGCCGAGGCCCGCGAATGCCTCGACGCAGGAGCGGACACGGTCCTGCGCAAGCCGGTCACCGTGGCCGGGGTCGCCCGCGCGGTCGCTGACGCCGCCGCAAGAACTCGACGCGGGACCGCCGTGGCGCGTTCCGCCGCGTAAGACCCTTTCGCCCTCCCGGTCGCCCGGCCATGATGCCCGCAACGAGAACATGCGGGAGGAAACGGTCGTGCTGCAGGGCCTGAAAGTCGTCGAACTGGCCACCTACATCGCCGCCCCCGGGGCCGGCGGGATCATGGCCGACTGGGGCGCGGACGTCGTCAAGATCGAGCCGCCGCGCGGCGATCCGATGCGCCGGTTCTTCGACGGCGTCACCGTGGGCGAATACGGCAATCCGGTCTTCGACCTGGACAATCGCGGCAAGCGCGGCGTGGTCTTCGACGTCGGCAATCCCGAGGGGCGCGAGGCGGCGCTGAAGCTGATCGCCGGCGCGGACGTCTTTCTGACCAATGTCCGCCCCGGCGCGCTGAAACGGGCCGGGCTGGACTTCGAGACGCTGCATGCGGCCAATCCCCGCCTCGTTTACTGCAGTCTGACCGGCTACGGCCTGCAGGGGCCGGATGCCGACCGCGCCGGCATGGACGTGGCCGCCTTCTGGTCGCGGGCCGGAGTCGGCGCCCTGACCGCGCCCAAGGGCGTGGAGCCCTTCCCCATCCGCACGGCCATGGGCGACCACATCACCTCGCTGGCGACCGTCTCGGCCATCCTGGCGGCGGTCTACGAGCGCAACAACACCGGCGTCGGCCGCCTGGTCGAGACCTCGCTGCTGCGCACCGGCGTCTATTCGATCAGTTCGGACATGGCGATCCAGCTGCGCTTCGGGAAGCTGGCTTCGACCCGCCCGCGCCACCAGGCGGTGCAGCCGCTGGCCAACTTCTTCAAGACCGCTGACGACCGCTGGATCTGCCTGCTGGTCCGCACCGGCGACACCGACTGGCCGCAGATCGCCGCCGCCGTCGGCCATCCGGAGATGGTCGAGGACCCGCGCTTCGCCACGGGCAGGGCCCGTCGCCAGAACACCGAGGCGCTGGTCACCATCATGGACGCGGCCTTCGCCGCCATGACCTACGATGAAGCCGCCGCCCGGCTGGATGCGGAGGACGTGACCTGGGCGCCCTACCAGCTCCCCCGTGATCTGGTGGACGATCCCCAGGCCGAGGCGGCGGGCTGTTTCGTCGACACGCCGGACGGCGCGGGCGGCACGCGGCGCGCGCCGGCCTCCCCGGCGCGGTTCGCCGGCTATGACGACTCTCCGAAGGGGCCCGCGCCCGACCTTGGCCAGCATACGGCACAGGTCCTGGCCGAGCTCGGCTATGACGATGCGGCGATCGCAGCGCTGACCGCCTCCGGCGCCGTCCGGTGAACGTGGGAGCCTAGCGGCCGTCCTTGCGGGCTTCGGACAGGACGCGGAGCATCTCCGACGTCAACAGCGACGACCCCAGCCCCCGGGAGCTGGACGAGCCGGAGGAGCCCGGAGCCGAGTCCAGCCCCTGAGGCCCGCGCAGGATGAACTCGACCAGGGCGTCCTGCTGCTGACGGGCGGTCTGGTCGGCGCGTCGGGCGGAGGCGTACTCGACAAAGCCCGGATCCGCTGTGGGCCCACGTGGCGTGACCGCCCCGCCGCCGCCCTTTGAGCGGGTCAGGTTGTCGTAGACCTCGGCGATCGTCCGGCTGCGACCGTCTAGGTAGAAGATCGAGCGGTTGGCGCCGGCCGCTTCCGGGAAGTAGGCCGCCGCCGAGGCGCCCGGGTTGGTCTGCACCGCCTGGATAAGGCGCGCCGCGCCCTGCGGCCCGAGGAAGTGTGCAGCATAGAGCTCGCCCGCCGTCGGCTGACGGCCGATACGGCCGGACAGGTAGGCGGCATTGTCGGAGGTCATCTCTCCGACCATCAGCGAGGCGGCGTGCGGATCGAACCGCAGGTTCATCACCGCCTCGCGCGCCTCGGCGCCATTGACGCGGTAGCGACCGTCGCGGCTCTGGACGATCAGGTCGGAGTAACGGGCGTAGCCGTACTTGGCGCCGTGCTTCTTCAGAGTCGCCAGCCAGGTCTGCTCGACGAACTGGAACAGGCCGGCCGCCGACGAGGTCTGGGCCTTGGCGCGGGGGTTGTAGCCGCTCTCGCGGCTGGCAGTGCGCATCAGGAACGAGAAATCAACGCCCGTCGCCTGCGACGCGCGCTGGATGGCCGCCTCGACGACCCCACGGATTCCTTCAACCGCCATGCCTGTAGGTCGCCCTTTATGGTTAAGGCGCGATTAACCCTGGATGGCCGCGAACGAACGTTCGTTGTAATTGCTTCGCAAATACAGAATGTCCGTTGCCGGTTCGCCGGTTCGGGAGGAGGCTCGGAACAGTCATAACAAGACCCAAGGGAGGGTCGCCATGGTTGCTCACCTCGCCTCGTCACCATTCGATGGAGGGCGTCGTCGTCGACCGCTCTCCCCGGCCACGGCCCTTGCGCTGGGCCTGTCGGTCGCCGTCCACGTCGCCATCGGCGGCTACCTTGCCTACAAGCAGTTCGCGGTTCCGGTGGAGGCCCCCTATGCCGAGCCTGACACCGTGCCGCCGGTCATCATCGAGCAGGAGCGCAAGAGGGTCGTCGTTCCGGATGAGCAGGACGTCCGCCAGGCCCAGATCCCGCTGCGCGATCCGGTCGACCGCTTCCAGACCGACGTGACGCCCCTGACAGCGACGCCCTCCGACGATCCGGTCATCCCCGGGATCGAACCGGTCACGACGCTGAACCCCGGGCCGATCACCACGGTCGGCTCCATCGAACCGCAGCTGGCCCCGGTCATCACCCGCCCCGACTGGATCAGAATGCCGGGCGCCCGGGAGTTCGAGCGCTACTACCCCGAGCGCGCCGCCCGCATGGGCGTCGGCGGATCGGCGACGCTGGCCTGCCTCGTCGCCGCCAACGGCGCGGTCGGCAGCTGTCAGGTGGTGAAGAAGGACCCGGGTTACATGGGCTTCGGCAAGGCGGCGCTCAAGCTGGCGCCCTTCTTCCGCATGAAGCCCCAGATGGTCGACGGCAAGCCGGTAGACGGCGCGGTGGTGAAGATCCCCATCCGCTTCGAGGCCGCCGACAGCCGCGGGTAGCACAGCGCGGGGACATGCACTTCAGTGCGTGTCCCCGACGCCCTCAATAGCTCTTCGGCAGGCCGAGGACCTTCTCGCCGATGAAGTTGAGGATCATCTCGCGGCTGACCGGGGCGATGCGGGCGATCATCGCTTCGCGCAGATAGCGTTCGACGTCGTATTCCCTGGCGTAGCCCATGCCGCCGTGGGCCAGGACCGCGGACTCGCAGGCGCGGAAGCCCGCCTCGCCGCCCAGGTACTTGGCGGCGTTGGCCTCGGCCCCGCTTTCGCGGCCGGCGTCGAACAGGGCGGCGGCCTTGAAGCCCAGCAGGTTGGCGGCCTCCAGCTCGGCCCAGGCTTTGGCCAGCGGGTGCTGCACGCCCTGGTTCTGGCCGATGGGCCGACCGAACACGACCCGCTCGTTGGCGTAGGCCGCCGCCTTGCGCAGCGCCGCGCGGCCCAGGCCCACGGCCTCGAGACCGAACAGGGTCCGCTCGGGGTTCAGCCCGGCCAGCAGGTAGTGGAAGCCCTTGCCTTCCTCGCCGACCAGATCCTCGGCCGGGACCTGCAGGTCCTCGATGAAGAGCATGTTACATTCGACGGCCTTGCGGCCCATCTTCGGGATCGGTTTGGCGTCGATCCGGGCGCGGTCGAAGTCGGTGTAGAACAGGGAGAGGCCCTGCATCGGCTTGGCGACCTGATCCTTGGGCGTCGTGCGGGCGATGATCAGGATCTTGTTGGCCCGCTGGGCCATGGTCGTCCAGATCTTGCGGCCGGTGATCCGGTAGCCGTTTCCGTGCTTCTCGGCCCGAGTCTCCAGGCTGGAGGTGTCCAGCCCGCTGTTGGGCTCGGTGACCGCGAAACAGGCCTTGTCCTCGCCAGTGATGATGCGCGGCAGGTGGCGTTGCTTCTGTTCGTCCGTGCCGAACTTCACCACCGGCATCAGGCCGAAGATGTTCAGGTGGATGGCGCTGGCGCCGGAGAAGCCGGCCCCGGACTCGGCCACCACCTGCATGACGTGACAGGCCTCGGTCAGGCCAAGGCCGGCGCCGCCATAGGCCTCCGGCATGGCCACGCCCAGCCAGCCGCCGGCCGCCATGGCGGCGGCGAAGGCCTCCGGAAAGTCGCCGGTCTCGTCGGTCTTGCGCCAGTACTCGTCGTCGAAGTCGGCGCAGATGCGACCCACGGCCTCGCGAATGGCTTCCTGTTCCTCGGTCGGCCAGAAGCTGGACATGCGCGCTACCCCTGTTGTCTGTCGAACCTGCGCGGGTCGAGCCGCGCGGCGAATGGTCCCTGATCGTCGCCCGCGACATAGGCCGCGATCATGCGGGCGACAAGCGGCGCCAGCAGCCAGCCGTTGCGCCGGGCGCCGACGGCCAGCAGCACGCCCGGCGCGGCGCTGCGTCCCACCATCGGCAGACCGTCCGGCGTCGCGGCGCGGACGCCGGTCCCGGCGCGGACGTCCAGTTCCGCCAGCTCGGGCAGCAGCGCCCCGGCGGCCTTTCGAAGGGCCGCGACCCGCGTGGCGTCCACCGCCCGGTCGGCGACGCCCTGCTCCATGGTCGCCCCGACGATGGCTCCGGCGGGATCGGGCACGATATAGACGCCGTCGCCTCGGATCACCGGCCCGATGTCCGGGCCGCCCGAAAGGCGCAGAATGTGGCCCTTGATGGGTTCCAGAAGGGCGAGTTCAGGCGCGAGGGCGCACCGGTCGAAACCCGTGGCGAGAACGAGCCGTTCACCCGCGACGGGGGCGTCCGCGACCCTCTGTTCGAACCTCGCCCCGGCCGCCTCAGCCGCCGACCGCAGAGCCGCCACCGTCTCCGGCGGCGACAGTCGCCAGTCCTCGCGGGTGTAGACCCTGTCGCCATAGATCCCGGCCGCCGCGCCCAGCGCCTTCAGACGCGCGGCGACCGCGCCGATGTGCTCGCCGTAGTAGGCCGCCCCCGACCGGTCGATCTGAATCCCGATCCGTTCGGCAAGCTCGGGCCAGAGATCGCGGCCGGCCAGCAGCAGGTCGAAGTGGTCGGCGGAAGCCGCATCCAGAACCGTCTCGAACGCCGGCGCCAGCATGCCGGCGGCGACGCCCGAAGCATTGTCGCCCGGCGCCGCCGGGTCGCGCACGGTGACCTCGGCGCCCTGTCGTGCAAGTTCGAGCGCGATGCACAGGCCGAACGCGCCCGCGCCCGCCACCGTCACCCTCGCGCCCGTCAGTTTCGCCATGCCCCGCAATCGGCGACGGGGGTGGGGGCGTCAAGAGGGAAGGAAACGCGTCAAGGTCGCCAGACCACCCCGACCCGAAGCGTCCGCGGCTGGTCGTAGCTCTCGATGCCGTCGAAGGTCCGGGCGGTCTCGACGGCGGCGTCGGTCACGTTCTCGGCCGACAGATAGAGGTCGACGGCCGGCGTCACCCGCCAGTCGGCCCGCAGATCCGCCGAAGTCGCCGCCGACAGGGCGCGGCTGTTGAGGTCGTCGTCGAAGCGGTCGCCCTCGTGGCGGATCGCCAGGCGCAGGGTCAGCGGCGTGATCGGCGTCCAGACGGCTTCGGCGCTGATGGCCACTTCAGGCGTCTGAGCCGGGCGCAGGCCGGTCAGCTGCGGCGCCGCCGAGCCGCCGTCGACCTCTGCCCGGGTCCAGGCGCCGGAGAGCGTCAGCCGCAGACGGTCGCTGACCGTCCAGCCGAGGTCGGCCTCCAGGCCCCAGGCGTCGACATCGCCGGCGTTCTGGCGCTGGCGCAGCACGCCGCCGGCCGGGACGAAGCCGGCGACCGGGAAAACGCCGGGCCCAATGCCGATGGTGACGTTGGTCACCGCCCCCTCCAGCCGGTTGGCGAACAGGGTGGCGGACCAATCGACCGCCCCCTCACCACCGACGCCGAACTCGAGGCCGTAGAGGACCTCCGGCTCAAGCTCGGCGTTGGCCTCGGTGATGTCGTTGCCGACCCGGAACGGCCGGTGCAACTCGTTCAGGGTCGGCGGGCGGAAGCCGGCATAGCCGGCGGCGCGCAGGTAGCCCTCGCCCAGGTCGCGGCGTACGCCGGCCCGGGCAGTCGGCTGCCAACCGTCGGCGTCAGCCGGCTTGAGGTCGAGGGTCGTGGCCGAGGTCGCCAGGTCGCGCTCCACCCGCTCGCCGTCGAAGCTGGCCCAGCGGTCCAACCTGACGCCGCCGGTCAGCAGCCAGTCGCCGCGGACCCGCCAGGCCTCGCCGTAGAGGCCGGCGACAACCTGCGAGCCACCGGCCACCCGGCCGCGGGTAAAGGCGCCCGCGAGATAGCGGAAGCGCTCCCGGGTCTCGCCGTCGGCGTAGCGGACGTCGGCGCCGAGCTCCCAGCCGCCATCGCCGGTGCTGTGGCGCAGGGCGGCGTTGAAGCCCAGGCCGATGGCCGGCGTGCCGAACTGCACGCTGGCCGGGGTGGTGAAGGCGCGGCCGGCCCCGACGGCGACGGAGCTGTTCTCGAAGTCGCTCGCCTTCGCCCAGGCCTGCAGTCGCCATTCGTTGCCGATGCCGGGCGAGGCGCCGGTCAGGGTTGCGGAGGCCGAGACGCCCGTGGCGCTGGAGCTGGCCCCGACCAGGCCGCTCTCGCGCGCCTCGCGGTAGCCGGACAGTCGCAGTGACAGGTCGCCGCCGGCCCACTGCGGTGACCAGCGGATGGCCAGGGATGAAGCCTCAAAGGCGAGAGGTGCGTCGGCCGCCCCGCGTCCGGCGCCGACGGGGATCCAGCCGTCGCTGGTCTGGCTCGCGCCGAACACCGCCACATCGCGCAGGGCGACAGCGAACTGACCGCCACGAAGGCCCGCCTCACCGGCGAATCCCTCATACTTGCCGCCCCCGGGCAGTCGCGATCGTTCCAGCAGCTGTACGGTCCCGGTGAGCGCTCCCGCGCCATAGGGGCCAGCCCCGGCGCCGCGGACGACCAGTGCGCCCTCGATCGACGCAGGGGGCAAGGCGGACCAGATCACCCACCCGCCGAAGGGATCGCCCTGCGGCACGCCGTCGAGGGTCACCAGCGCACGGCCCGCCCCGGATCCGGCGATGGCGCGGACGGTCATGCCCTGGGTGGTGGGATTGGAGGCGACGCTCGAAGTGCGCCGGAACAGCTGCACCCCGGGGACCAGAGTCAGGGCCTCGTCCACCCGGGCGGCCGCCGCCATCGCGCCGCCGTCGACCGTCACCACCGCGAAGGCGGCGTCGGTCGGGGCGGGCGGAAGCCGTGCCGCCTCGACAACGACGGCTTCGACGGTGGGCGATGGCGGGGGAGCGTCAGCGAACAGGACCATTCGCCACCTCTACTTCGCCGGCTTCGCCGCCGCCATCCTCGCCTTCTGGGCCGTGGCCAGGGAGAGCACGTACTGGCGCACCTCCTCGGCCTGGGCCGGGGTCATATACTTGGCGAACGAGACCATGCCGTTGTCGACCCGGTCGCCGTCGATGACCACGCCCTTCCAGACCGCCGCGTCCGTCGTCACAGGCGAGAAGCGCAGGTCGGGAATCGAGAACTCCGACACCGCGCTGGCCCCGTGACAGACCGAACAGTAGTTGGCGAAGGTCATGTTGCCGGCGGCGATCTGCTGCGGCGTTCCGGTGACGGCCGGCAGGTCCGGGAACTCGCGGGTCGAGACCGGCCGCGGCGGCAGGGTCTTCTTGCCGCCGAGTTTGAAGACCAGCAGACGGCGCGGGCCTTCGGAGCGCGGGTCGACGCCGGCCCCGGCGGTGAGGGCGAAGCCGCCGCCCCAGCCGGCCATCAGGGCCACATACTGCTCGCCGTCGATCTCGTAGGTCATCGAGGGCGCGACCACGCCGGTCTGGGTGTCGAAGGACCAGAGCTTGCCGCCGGTCGCCGCGTCATAGGCGGCGAACTCGCCGGTGGCCGAGCCCTGGAAGACCAGGCCGCCGGCCGTGGTCAGCACGCCGCCGTTCCACGGGCCTCCGTGCGGCACGGACCACTTCTCGGTCTGGGTGACCGGATCCCAGGCGATCAGCCGGCCCTTGAGGCTGGAGCGGATGGCCTTGAGCGCCGCCTCATCATCGGGCAGGCCTGCGATCAGCACATCGACCCCGATGTTCCAGACGCCGGGCTGGTAGCGGAAGTTGGCGTTGGCCCCGCCCGGCTGCATGTAGGGGAACGGGATCTCCTGGGCCGGGATGTAGACAAGGCCCGTACCCGGATTGAACGCCATCGGCTGCCAGTTGTGGCCGCCCAGCGGGCCGGGCATGCCGAGGTTCATCCCCTTGCCATAGCGGGCGTTGGGCGTCTCGATCGGACGTCCGGTGGCCATGTCGACGCCGGTCGTCCAGGTCTGGGGCACATAGTTCTTCGCCGAGATCAGCTTCCCGGTCGCCCGGTCGAGGACGTAGAAGAAGCCGTTCTTGGGCGCCTGCATCAGGGCCTTCACCGGCTTCCCGGCGATGGTCAGGTCGGCCAGGATGATGTGCTGGGTGGCGGTGTAGTCCCAGCTCTCGCCGGGCGTGGTCTGGTAGTGCCAGACATAGTCGCCGGTGTCCGGCTTCAGCGCCACGATCGAGGACAGGAACAGGTTGTCGCCGCCGCCGGGCGACCGGATGTCGCGGTTCCAGGGCGAGCCGTTGCCGACGCCGATGTAGAGCAGGTCCAGGTCCGGGTCGTAGGCCATGGAGTCCCAGACCGTGCCGCCGCCGCCGGCCTTCCAGAACTCGCCGTTCCAGGTCGGCCGCGCGATCTTCATCGCCTTGTCGGAGGCCGCGTCGTCGGTCTCCTTCTCGCCGGGCACCGTGTAGAAGCGCCACAGCATCTTGCCGGTCTTCGCATCATAGGCCGACAGGTAGCCGCGCACGCCCAGTTCGGCGCCGCCGTTGCCGATCAGCACCTTGCCCTTCACGATCCGGGGGGCGCCGGTGATGGTGTAGGGCTTGCTCTGGTCGACGGTGACGACCTCCCAGACCTTCTTGCCGGTCTTCGCGTCGAGCGAGATCAGCCGGCCGTCCAGCGCGCCGAAGTAGACCCGGCCCTGCCACAGGGCGACGCCGCGATTGACGCTGTCGCAGCAGGCCTTCACGCCCGTTTTGCGCGGCACCTGCGGGTCATGTTCCCAGAGCAGCTTGCCGGTCCTGGCGTCGAAGGCCCGGACGACCGACCAGGACGAGGTGGTGTACATGACCCCGTCGGCGACCAGCGGCGTAGCCTCGATGCCGCGATTTTCCGGCAGGTCGTAGCTCCAGGCCAGGCCCAGATCCTTGACGGTCGTCTTGCTGATCTTTGTGAGCGGACTGAAGCGCTGCTCGCCGTAGGTGCGGCCGTGGGTCAGCCATTCGCCCGGCGTTTCGTCGGCCGCGGCGATCCGCTTGCCGTCAACGTCGGCCGTGCTGCTTCCGCAGCCGGCAAGAAGGGTCGCGGCCGCAATTGCGGCCGCCAGGGCGATACGCCTCATCCGTCGTCTCCTCATCGCACCGCGTCTTGCGCGCGGAGTCGCCCCTACTATGCGAACCCTCCGTCAGGTCATGCAAGACGTCGCCGCAGCAGAGACAGCAGCGGCTTCTCGATCCACTGGAAACAGGCCAGCCCCCCGGCCGTCCCGACCAGCATCGCCAGCGGCACGAAGACCGGCGGGTTCCAGGCGCCGATGGTCATGGCCAGAGCGCCGATGGTCAGCGTGTGGGTCAGGTACAGCGAATAGGAGGCGTCGCCGAGGGCCCCCAGCCAGCCCGGGCGCGGCCAGCCCCCGTCCGCCTCGATACTGACCGCGCCGGCCACCACCAGCGTCGCCGGCACGCCCCAGATCATCGGCCGCCAGAGGTCCGGGTCGATCGCCGACAGCCAGAGGAGCAGGAACAGCCCAAGGCCCAGCGCCAGAAGCAGCCAGCCGACGGCGCGCTCCGGCAGTAGCCCCTCCTGCGCCAGCCTGGCCAGCCAGACGCCGGCCAGGAACTGCAGGAACATAGGGTTCAGGAGCATGACGTAGCCGGGCGGCCAGGCGAAACCTGCCAGGGACAACAGGGCGAGCGCCATGGTCAGGGCGGCGATGCGCCGCCGCGCCGGCAGAACCAGGCAACTGGCGAAGACGAGGTAGAACACCGCCTCGTAGTTCAGGGTCCAGCCGGGCGTCAGGACCGGGAACGGCTGACCGGCCGGATTCATGTGCTGGATGAAGGCCAGCGACAGCAGCACGTGGTCGGTTCGCGGCTCGACGTCCGGAAAGCGCTGCGGAAAGACCAGGGCGCCGGCGACCAGCGCCAGGGTGACGAGCCAGTAGAGCGGCGCCACGCGGATCAGGCGACGGCGGATGAAGTCCAGTGGACCGGCGTCGCGACCGGTGGTCACCGTCCACATGACAAAGCCGCTGATCACGAAGAACAGGTCGACGCCCGCCGCGCCGATGCTGAAATCGATCTGCGACCACTGGCAGGCGTGGAACAGCGCCACCGACAAGGCCGCCAGGGCCCGCAGGTGCTGGATCGACACCCAGGTCCGATCCTCGTCCATGATCAGCCGCAGCCTCCCGGCATCCCGGCCACCCAGCGCCGGAGCAGGGCGACCGCCTCATCCTGCGCCAGCGCGCGGCCCAGCTCCGGCATCATGGCCCCCGGATCGAGCGAAGCGGTGCGATAGACCAGGATCGACTCATCGGGCTTGCCCGGATGGATCCCGTACCGGAAGCCGCCCGTACCCTGGCCCGCCGCGATGGGCGGCTTGCAAAGGCCCAGCTGCGGCCCGGCGGCGGCCAGGGTCAGGTAGAGGCCCGAGGTATCCGCCGGCCCGGTCGGGCTGTGGCAGTGGGCGCAGTTGATGTCGAGCCAGGCCCGCGCCCGGGCGTCCAGCGGCTCCCGCTCGTCCAGCCAGTCGACGCCGCCGGGACGCCGCGCCGGCAGGCCGCGCAGGTAGCCGATCGCCTCCAGCCGGGCGAGCTGGTTGAAGCCCTGGCCGCCGACGGCGACGTCGCGGTCGAGGTGACGGGCCTTGAGTCCGATGGGCTGCAACGCCTTGGTCGCGTGGTTCGTCCCGTGGCAGCCGGCGCACTGGTTCACGTTCGGAACCTGATAGGTGAACCGGTCGCTGCGGCCCGGCCGGACCCGCGTCATGGCGATGGGCTGGCCCGTGCGCTTGAGCTTCGCCGTGGTCTGGTCGTCGTCCCAGACATAGGGCAGCGCAACCCAGCCCTCGGCCCGGCGGACCAGGATGCGGGTCTCGACCAGACGCACCCTGGCGAGATCCAGACCTTCGCCGGTCTCCGACAGCTTCAGTCCGTCTCCGGAGGCGACGGCGCCATCGGCGGCAGTCGGGTAGAAAAAGGTCTTGGTCAGCACCGTCCCGACGGGGAAGTCGAACGTCTCGTCATCAGACCATGTCGCCGCCTGCCCTTTCGGCATCCAGACGGTGCGCAGCTTGCCGGCGTAGTCGGTGAACAGCGGCGTGTTCAGCTCATAGGGCTGCGCCCCGTCGGCGAGCACCAGCCGGCCTTCGCGCACCGCGACCATGCCCCAGTCAGCGAGATCCTCGGGCAGGCCCTGCGCGATGAAGCGCGGCTCAAGCGGTCGCGGCGCGCAGGCGGCGAGCGCCAGAGCCGCCAGCAGGGCGAGCAGCCGGATCACGACTTGCCGGGGGCCGGGATGTTCGACTCCGTCGGGATCGGCCCGGCGAACGCCACATTGGCCGCCGGCAGCGGCGCCAGCTTACAGCGCATGTCGATCACTCTCGGGGTCTTCGCCTTGTTGGGCAGGTCGGCGTTCAGCACCTTGGCCGCGCCGTTGTCGACGCAGATCGCCAGGGCGGGATCGGGCTTACCGGCCAGGAACTTGGCCCTGTCCACATAGCCGTCCCACAGCACGTCCGGCAGCGCGCCGCTCAGGCCGAACAGCGCCACCCGCAGCGCCTGCAACTCGACGCCGTCCGGCTTGCCGCCGCCGGGAGAGAAGCGGTTGCCGTGCACGAAGATGCTCTCCGGCCACGGATCGAAGGTCTCCGACGTCCCCTCGCCGGCCTTGTATCCGGCCGAGAAGAAGCTGGAGATGATGACGTTGGCGGTGTTGTTGCCGCCGATCTCGTTGTCGAAGATCTCGACCTTGTCGTTGGAATTGATGATCACACCGGTGCCGGCGGGCACCGAAGCGACCGCCGTGCCCTTGCGGCCGAAGTTGGCGGTGTTGTTGCCCACGGCCCGGTTGCGGAAGATGCGCGTGCCGAAGCCCGGGACCTTCAGGTTGGGCATGTTGAATACCAGGATGCCGCCGGTGTTGTTGGTCGCCAGGTTGTCATAGACGTCGGCGTTTTGGGTGTTCTCGATCTCGATGCCGGCGACGTTGAATTCGGCGCGGTTGCGCCGAACCACCACGTTCTGTGACTGGCCGACGTAGATGCCGGCGTCGGAGGCCCCTATCGCGACGCTGTCCTCGATCAGCAGTCTCTTCACCTGCACCGGATAGAGGCCGTAGGCGCCGTTGCTGGTCTTGGGCCCGCCCGTCCATTCGGCGCGAACCCGGCGGATGATGATGTTCTCGCCCTCGTTGACCTTCAGCGCATCGCCCTTGGCGTCCTCGAGCGCCAGATCCTCGATGGTGAAGTTCGACGCATTGACCAGCAGCCCCTCGGCCCCGGCGGTCTGCCCCTTGAAGGTGAGGATGGTCTTGTCCATCCCGGCGCCCTTGATGGTGACGCCGTCGACCTCAAGGCTCAGGCCGCGATCGATCGCATAGACGCCGGCCGGGATGCTGATTAGATCGCCCGGCTTTGCGTCGATCAGCTGCTGGATCAGGGTTTCCTGATAGGCCGTGTCCGGCTTGGCGGCCGTGCCGCCCCCGCCGCATCCCGCCAGGGTCAGCGCGGCCCCAAGGACGCACAGTGTCGCCATGCCGCTGAAGATGCGGCGCATGCCCTGCCCCATGGGCGTCCTCCCGATGTTCCCGGCCGGGACTCTGTCGGCCCCGGTCAGGCGGGACGGTGGCATGGAGGGCCGGCGGCGGCAACCTGACCCATCGTCCTCTCCCCTTGGGAGAGGTGGCCCGGCGGAGCCGGGTCGGAGAGGGAGGCGCCGGCGACAGATGCGGCGGCGCTCAGCCTCCCTCTCAGTCACCGCTCCGCGGCGACAGCTCTCCCACGGGGAGAGCAGGATTAACTTCCGTACCGCTGCCCCATCTCCGCGCAGCAGGCGTGGAACGCCTCGACCGTGTCGCGGATGATGTCGGCCACGGGGCGAACGCTGTCGATGCGGCCGGCGACCTGCCCCGACAGGGCGATGGAGGCCTCCATGTCGCCGCCGAAGTAGAGGTCCAGCGCCCGGGCCATTTCCGGCATGGCGCCGGCTTCAGGCGGATTGATCTCCATCTCGGTGGTCTTGTTGGTGCGCAGCGCCCGTAGCGCCGGGCCGGGGCCGAAGCGGTTGAGGAACACCGTGTCGGTCTCCGCCGCGTTCACGATGGCGTCCTTCCAGTTCTGGTGCACCGGCGATTCCGCCGCGCTGACCATCCGCGTGCCCATCTGGATACCCTCGGCGCCCAGCGCGAAGGCGGCTGCCATGGTCCGGCCGTCCAGCATGCCGCCGGCGGCGATAATCGGCAGGTCGGTCTTGCTGGCGATCAGCGGCAGCAGGACCATCAACGCCACCTCGCGCGGGTTCTTGAAGCCGCCGCCCTCGCCACCCTCGACGACCAGGCCGTCGACGCCCGCGTCAATGGCCTTCAGCGCCGCCGACAGCGACGGCACCACGTGGAACACCGTCAGGCCCGCGCTCTTCAACGCCTCGCAGTACTTGCGCGGGTCTCCGGCCGAGGTGGTGACGAACTTGACGCCCTGGTCGATCACGAACTGCACGATGTCCGGGTCGCGCACGAAGGCCTGGGCGATGTTCACACCGAACGGCTTGTCGGTCAGGTCGCGCATCTTCAGGACCTCGGCGCGGACCTCGTCCAGCCGGCCCGACGAAGTCTCGATGATTCCCAGGCCTCCGGCGTTGGACACCGCAGAGGCCAGCTGCGCCCTGGCGATCCAGCCCATCGGGGCCTGGACGATGGGGTACTGAACTCCCAGCATCCGCGTCAGGCGGTTGTCGATCATGGTCGTCTCCCCGTGTTTTCCGGGAGGCTAGCAGACGAACAACTGTTTGGAAGGCGGCGGCGTTCGTTTTATCCGCCGAGGGGCGCAAGCCTCGATTGTGTCGGCCGCGCCCGCCCGTGTATGCAGGTGGGAGATGGGGCCTGATCAGTCTTCTGGCGGCGTTGAAGGAACGGGCGCGCGGGACATGTCCGGCGCCCACCGCGAGCTGCTGCAGGACCGCTCGCTCCAGTTCGAATTCGTCCAGTTCAAGCCCACGCCGCCGCCGAAGTGGCTGGAGGAGGTCGTCGCGGCGCTCGCTTCGCTGGGACCGGTCTTCGCCGTCCTGTTCTGGGTCGTCGTCGCGGCCGTGGTTCTGGGCCTCCTCTATCTGATCGCGCGGAGCGTGGTGAAGGCGCGATACGGGGGAACGCCCGGTCCGGGCCCCAACCTCGGCCCTGATGCTGAATGGCGACCGACCGCCGAGCAGGCGCGCGTGCTGCTGGCCGACGCTGACGCCCTGGCGGCGGAGGGCCGCTTCGCCGAGGCCGCGCATCTGCTGCTGCTGCGCGGGGTCCAGGACATCCGCGACCACCGCCCGGGCCTGGTCCGCCCGGCCCTGACCAGCCGCGACATCGCCGGTCTGGAGGCGCTGCCGGCGCAGGCGCGCGAGGTCTTCGCCGCCATCGCCCGGGTCGTGGAACGGAGCTTCTTCGGTGGCCGCGACCTGGCGGCCGACGACTGGAGCCAGTGTCGCGGCGCCTATGAGCGGTTCGCGCTCGGGGGCGGCGCATGACGGTCGCCGCCGCAGAAGGACAGCTCTTCAAGGGACGCACGGTCCTGATCATGATCGCCGTTGGCGTGCTGGCCTTCGCGGGCCTGGCGGTGCTGAGCGTCTATGCGCCAAGCCTGCGCAGCGGCAACGACGGCGGCGGTCATTCGCTATCGAAGTCGGCGGTCGGATTCGCCGGCGCGGTAAAGCTGTTCCGGTCGCTCGGCGATCCGGTGATCGTCAGCCGGGGGAACACGCCCGGCGTCGGCGCCGCCGGCCTGATGGTCATCACCCCGTCCGCGGATCATGACGCCAGAACCATTCGGTCCGTGGCTTTCGGCGGTCGTCAACTGATCGTCATGCCGAAGTGGCTCGTCGCCCCGCTCCAAGCCCGCCCCGGCTGGGTGCTGAAGGGGGACGCATTGCCCCTTGGACAGCTGGAGAAGAGCGGCGCCCTGACCGCCTACGCCCCCAAGGCCGCGCTTCAGCGCGCCGCAGGCGTGGCGCGCCCCACGCTGCGGTTCGCCGACGGCCGGACGATGACGGCAGGCCCCGTCGATCAGCTCCAGACCTTGAAGTCGCCGGCGCTGACGCCCGTGATCACCGATGACAAGGGCGGCGTCATCCTGGCCCGTACATCGAATGGCAAGGCCTACATCCTCTCCGACCCCGACCTGCTCAACACCATGGGCCTCAAGAGCCTTGAGACGGCGCGCGCGGCGGACGCCATCGTCGATCTGGCGCGATCAGACGGACCGCTCATCTTCGATGTCAGCCTGCACGGTTTCAAGCGGTCGCGGAATCTGCTGGCCCTGGCCCTGGAGCCTCCATTCCTGGGCGGCACCCTGTGCGCCGTCGCCGCCGCCCTGCTGGCCGGCATCGCGGCAGCCGTCCGGTTCGGACCGATCCGCCGGGCCACGCCGCCCTATGCGATGGGCAAGGGCGCCCTGGTCGAGAACACCGCCGGGGTGATCCGCATGGCCCGCCGCGAGCATCGCATGGCCGAGGGTTACGCCCGGCTCTGTCGCGATCTCGTCGCTCGCGCCGTCGGCGCCCCGCGCCAGCTGGAGCCGGCGCAGCTGGAGGCTTTCCTCGACCGGCTCAGCGACCAGCGCGGCGCGCCGCTGTTCACGGACCTCATGGCGGCCGCCCGGGAGGCCGGTAGCCTCTCCGACCTGATCGCCGTAACCCGCAAACTGTATGACTGGAGACTGGAGATGATGCGTGCAGGTCACTGACGTCAATGCGCTGGCGGACAAGGTCCGCGCCGAGATCGGCAAGGCGGTCGTCGGCCAGGCCGATACGGTCGACATGATGCTGATCGCCCTTTTCGCGGGCGGGCATGTCCTGCTCGAAGGGCCGCCGGGCACCGCCAAGACCTTCCTGGCCCAGGCCTTCGCCGGGACCCTGGGAATCAAGTTCGGGCGGGTGCAGTTCACCCCCGACCTGATGCCGGGCGACATCATCGGGGCCAACCTGTTCAACTTCCAGACCAGCACCTTCACCCTGACCAAGGGTCCGATCTTCTGTGACCTGCTGCTGGCGGACGAGATCAACCGCACGCCGCCCAAGACCCAGGCCGCCCTGCTGGAAGCCATGCAGGAGCGGTTCGTCACGCTCGACGGCAAGCGCCATCCGCTCGGCGACCGGTTCATGGTGGTCGCCACCCAGAACCCGATCGAGCAGCAGGGCACCTACCCCCTGCCCGAGGCGCAGCTGGATCGCTTCCTGTTCAAGCAGACCCTGTCCTACCCCTCCGCCGAGGAAGAGATGGAGATCGTGCTGTTGCACGGCGCCAAGACAGGCCTGCCGGACATCAACGACCTCGGCGTCGGGCAGATCATCGAGGCCGCCGACCTGGCCGAAGCGGCGCGGACGGTTTCGGCCGCCCACCTGACCCGCGAGATCGCCGACTACGTTGTGCGGCTGGTCCGCGCGACACGGGAGACCGGCGACCTGGAGACCGGCGCCTCGCCGCGCTGCGCCGCCATGCTGGCGATCGCCGCGCGGGCCAGAGCGGTGCTCGACGGCCGGGACTATGTTATCCCCGACGACGTCAAGGCGCTGGCCCTGCCCGCGTTGCGTCACCGGGTGATCCTGTCGCCCGCCGCCGAAATCGAAGGCCGCAAGGTCGACCAGATCCTGCGGGGCCTGATTGAGCAGGTCGAGGCGCCCCGGTGATCTATCCCACGCTCAGGGCGGTCATCATCGCCGCGCTGGGCGCGCCGGTCGCGCTCGTGATCGGCATTGTCGCGCCGGACCTGTGGCTGGCGGCGCCGGCGTGGCTGCTGGTCCTGGCGGGCGTTACCCTTCTCGACGCCGCATTGGCATGGCGGACCGGCCGGGATCTCTCGGTCGACTTCACGGCGCCGGTGCGGATGGGGCTGGGCGTGGACGCGATGGGCGAGCTGGCGGTCGCCTTCAGGGGGGCGGCGCCGCCACGAACCGAACTTGCCGTCGAGAGCGACGCCAGGATCAGCGTATCGCCCGACCGGCTTGTCGTACCGACCGAAGGCCGCTCGGGCGCGCTGTCCATGACCCTGACCCCGCGACGCCGGGGCGAGGCGATGATCGAGCGCGCCTGGGTGCGCTGGACCGGTCCCCTCGGCCTTGTGTGGAGCCAGCACAGCCGCGGTCTCAGGCGAAAGATCGTGCTGACCCCTGACATCGCCGGGGTGAAGGCCGAGGCCATGCGCCTGTTCGCCCGTGACGCCATGTTCGGGGTCAAGGCGCAGATCGATACCGGCGAGGGGGCCGAATACCACGCTTTGCGGGACTACGCCGACGGCATGGACCCACGCTCGGTCGACTGGAAGCAGTCCGCCCGCCACGGCAAGCTGATCGCCAAGGAGTACCGGACCGAGCGCAACCATAACATCGTGCTGGCGCTCGATACCGGGCGGACCATGAGCGAGCCGCTGGCCGGCCTGCCGCGCATTGACCGGGCCATCAACGCCGCCCTGACCCTGGCCTATGTCAGCCTCAAGATCGGCGACCGCGTCGGCCTCTTCGGCTTCGACGCCCGGCCGCGCCTGTCCACCGGCGTCGCCGCCGGCGTCGGCTCCTTCCCGCTGCTGGAACATCTGGCCGCCTCGCTCGACTACAGCGACGAGGAGACCAACTACACACTGGGCCTGACGCAGCTGGCCTCGGACCTGGAACGCCGCTCCCTCATCGTCGTCTTCACCGAGTTCGCCGATCCGACCAGCGCCGAACTGCTGATCGAGAACGCCGCGCGGCTCGGCAAGCGTCACAGGGTCATGTTCGTGGTGTTCCGCGACGAGGCGCTGGAGGCTTTCGCACAGTCCGAACCGGTCACCGCCGACGACGTCTCCAGGGCTGTGGCGGCCGCGACCCTGCTGCGCGAGCGCGACCTGGTGATCTCGCGGCTGCGCCGGACCGGCGCGCACATCGTGGATGCGCCGGTCGGGAGCGTGGGGCCGAGGCTCCTCAACGCCTATCTCGACCTCAAGCGACGCGACCTGCTGTAGGATACCCCGATGGCCGAACTGCAGCTCAAGAGTCACCGGTTCCGCAACGAGCGCGAGGCCTCGTGGCGGCGGCTCGACTCCCTGATGACCAAGGTCGAGCGGCAGTCCGTCGACAGCCTCACCGACGATCAGCTGCTGGAGATTCCGGTGCTGTACCGCTCGGCGATGTCGTCGCTTTCGGTGGCGCGATCGATCTCGCTGGACCAGGCGGCGACGACCTATCTCGAGAACCTCTGCCTCCGCGCCTATCTGTTCGTCTACGGCGTGCGCTCGACGCCGCTGGAGCGGCTGGCCCGCTTCTTCCGCGAGGACTGGCCCCGCGCGGTGCGGTCGATCTGGCGCGAGACCCTGCTGGCCGCTTTGCTGTTCGCGCTCGGGGCGGTCGCGGCCTTCCTGCTGACCAGCCAAGACCCCGACTGGTTCTACTCGGTCATGCCCTCAGGCGCGTCCCAGGGGCGGGATCCGGCGACCAGCACCGAGGCGCTGCGCGCGACCCTCTACCATGATGACGGAACATCCGGCCTGAGCGGCTTCGCGGCCTTCCTGTTCACAAACAATGCCCAGGTCGCCATCCTGGCCTTCGCGCTCGGCTTCGCCTTCGGCCTGCCGACGGCGCTGCTGATGATCTACAACGGCCTTGGCGTGGGGGCGCTGATGGCGCTGTTCGTCAGCCGGGGCCTCGGCCTCGAGCTTGCCGGGTGGCTGATGATCCACGGCGTGACCGAGATCTTCGCCATCGCCCTGGCCGGCGGAGCCGGCTTCCGCATCGGGCGGGCCATCCTCGCGCCGGGCGACCGACCGCGCGTCGAGGCCGCCGCCGAGGCCGGGCGCACCGCCGCGCTGGCCATGGCGGGGGTCGTGGTCATGCTGATGTGCGCCGGTCTGCTCGAGGGCTTCGGCCGGCAGCTGATCACGCTTGACGCGGCGCGGTTCGCCATCGCCGGCGCCACCGCTGTTATCTGGGGCCTGTACTTCTACCTGCCCCGCCGGAGCACGCCGTGAGTGTCCTCGACGGGCCACGCCGGGCCGACGAGCGCGCCCTGATCACGCCGGAAGGTGTGGACCTGCGCGTGCGGGTGGCCGGTCCGGGCGAGCGGCTGTCGGCGCTGATGATCGACGTCGGGCTGATCGTCGCGATCATGATCGTCGGCCTGCTGCTGTGCTTCGGGGCCGGCTGGGTGATGGGCTTCCGGAACGGCGAGTTCCTGATGGTCATCCTGTTGATCGGCGGCTTCCTGCTGCGCAACGCCTGGTTCATCGCCTTCGAGCTGACCCCCTATGCCGCGACCCCGGGCAAGCGGGCGACGGGCCTGCGCGTGGCGGCCCGCAACGGAGGTCGGCTCTCGGCCGGCGCCATCCTGGCCCGCAACGGCATGCGCGAGCTGGAGCTGTTTCTGCCGCTGACCATGGTGCTCGGCGGCGGCGGCGAGGGCGTCGACGGCTGGATGTACCTGTTCGGCGTGGTCTGGGCCGCCGTCTTCGCGTTGTTCCCGCTCTTCAACCGCGACCATCTCCGGATCGGGGACCTGGTCGCCGGCACCTGGGTGGTTCATGCGCCGAAGGTGACGCTGCTGCGGGACATGGTCGACGACCAGCCGGTGCTGGCCGCGGAATACGCCTTCACCCAGGCCCAGCTCGACGCCTACGGCGTGAAGGAACTGCACGTGCTGGAGGACGTCCTGCGCAAGGCGGATCGCAAGATCATGGCGGCGGTGGCCACCCGCATCAGGGGCAAGATCGCCTGCACCGCCGGCGAGTACGAGCTGGATCGGTCGTTTCTGCAGGCCTACTACACCGCCTTGCGCGGTCGGCTGGAGACACGGATGCTGCTGGGCAGGCGCAAGCGCGACAAGTTCGACCGCGACTGACCGCTCAGGCCGCCAGTCGTCGTCGGAACAGGCTCAGCACCCGCTCCCAATGCCGCTCGGCCGAGGCGCGATCATAGGCCGGGCGCTGCGGGAAGACGAAGCCGTGCTCGGCGCCGGGATAGGTTTCGACCTCGGCGTCGACGTCATGGGCGGCGAGATCGGCGGCCAGCTTCGGGATCATCTCTTCCGGGAACCAGCGGTCGATCTGGGCGCAGCCGAAGTAGAAGCCCGCGTCACACCCCCGCGCGACGAGATGCGGGCTGTCCGCAGACTCGGTCATCAGGGACACGCCGTGGATCGAGGCCGCCGCGCGGACCCGGCCTGGAAAGGCGCCCGCCGCCTGGATGGCGTAGGGGCCGCTCATGCAGTAGCCGACCGTACCGACCCGCGTGGCGTCAGCCGCAGCGTCGGCGTCAGCGAAGGCCAGCATGGCGGCGCAGTCGCTCATCACCAGCGCCGGCGACAGCGAACCCATCAGTTCGAACATCCGGTCCCGCGCCGCCTCCAGCGCCGCCGGCTCGGTCGGAAACGGCCACAGCTCCATCACGCCAGAGCGGTAGTAGAGGTTGGGCAGCATCACATAGTAACCGACGCTCGCCAGTCGCCGGGCCATGTCGCGCAGTTCCTCGCGGATGGCCGGGGCGTCCATCAGGAACAGGACGACCGGGTGGGGTCCTTCACGCTCGGGGTGCACGATGAAGGTCGTGGTCGCCCCGTCAGGCGTGGCGATGTCCAGCTGGCGTTCGATCATGAGGCGGGCTCCGGAGGCGTCGATCGCCACTATAGGCCAGGCGAGGCCGAAGTCTCAGGTCTCGCGAAGCGGTCCCCAGGCCTCGACCTGCTCGCGCCGTTCGACCCGACGCCGCGCCGTGAGCGTCGCGATCTCGGCGAGGCCGGCGCGCGCCAGCGTGGCCATGACCGCGTCATGTCCCGGTTCCCCCACAGCCGGGATCGCGTCCTGAACCTTCTGAAGCAGGTAGAGGCGATAGGGCATGACGTTGACCGTGACAGGCACGCCCCGCCAGTCGAAGGTCGCCTGCCCGATCACCCGGTCACCCGGCCGCTTGAGTCCGCTGGTCCCGGATTCGATCTCCGGCCGCTCCTTGAGCCAGCCGTCGGCGAAGGCGATCATGGCCCGCAGCTCGGGCAGATAGTCACGGGCGATGAAGGCCATCAGGGCCTCCAGCGTGGACGGCGGAACATCGCCGTCGAACAACTCGGGCCTGTGGTCGGGATACTCCGCGGCATCGAGGCCGCCGGTGTTCATCCGCTCAACCCAGCGCCACACACGGTAGGCGCGACGTTTCATCTGGTCGGCCGGATAGGGGTCTCGCCCGAGGTGGGCGTAGAGCGGGCCGATCAGACCGTAGTCGCCGACCGTCGGCCGGCCGCCCAGCAGGTAGGGGAAGGCGGCCAGGTGGGCGTCGAAAAGATCGAGGAACTCCTCATAGGCCGCCTCGATCAGCGGGATCGACTCCGGGGAGACCCCGAAGCCCGCCATCGCCCGCCGCATGCGCTCGGCCGCGAAGCCGAAGGTCGCCTCGCCTTCCGCCGCCGGCGCGCCCGGAGCCGCCAGGCCTGCGGCGAAATCGCGGCCGATGAAGGGCTGGTTCTCTGCGTCGAAGTTCCAGCGGTAGTGCATGGCAGGGCGCAGCAGGCCTTCGCCGCCGAACAGCTCGAACAGGCGGGCGACAACCTGAAGCACCGGCGTCGCCGGCATCGTCGGCCAGCACAGACCGCCCTGGCGCTCGAACCGGTCGATGATCTCCGACCCGTCCTGGATCAGGTCACCCTGCGGCGTCTCCAGGACCGGGATGATCCACCGGCCGACAGCGGGAACCACCCTCTCGCGAAAGCCCGGCGCGCCGGCCGGGACATTCTCGAACGGGATGCCCTGTTTGGTGAGGAAGGACCGGACCTTGGCCGTATAGAGCGATCCGGGCGTGCCATGCAGGCGATACGGGGCGGTCATGGCTTGCTAGCCGAGACGGCGGCGGGCGATCAGCAGGATCGCCACCAGCACCGCCTCGATGATCATCGGCGGCAGCATCGGGGCGGCATAGCCGTCGACGGCCACGGTCACCAGGCGTCCCACCAGGGCGAGGCCCAGCAGCACCGCCGGCGGCGTCAGCAGCCTGCCCTCGCCCCGGATGGCCCCGGCCAGCGCGAACAGACCGCCGGCGGCGAAGAAGCCGCCGACATCGGCCCGCAATGTCGCCAGACCCAGCAGGCCGTCCGCCTTGAGCCCCAGCGCCGCGGCCGGCGTCTCGGGCCCGATCCAGAGTCGCGCCGCGACCAGCAGCGCCAGCACGCCTATGGTCCCGACCAGCGCCCGAAGAACTCCCCTGACCATTTCGCCCCCTATTGGCATTATCTATGCCGTTAGTAGAGCGTGATCGCCACCGGTCCGCAACTGCGATCAGGCGGCGATCGACAGCCTCATTCCGGCGGTCGGCGCGTCCCGGCGGATCTCAGCTTCCATATCGTCCATCAGCGCGTTGAGGTCCTTGAGGGCCTCGTCGGTCTCCTCGAAGGCCTTCTCCGTGTCCTTGTCGGGCCGCCGGATCGCGGCCTGCCCCTTGGCGACCTCCAGCAGCTTGCCGATGTCCCTCACCATATCGCGGACCTCCTTGAGGAACTCCAGCCCGTCTTCGCCGAGTTGCCTCCGCACCTCGCCGACCACGGCGTCATAGAGCGACCGGCCCTCGAAGGCCGCGCGGACCGCCTCGGCCTCAGGCGCGGGATAGGCGCCGGGCGTGGCCTCGTCCTCCCCGGAGTCGGGGTTGGCATCGCCGGGCGCGTCGCCGGCCGCGACCGCCCCCTCATCCCCGGAGTCGGCCGTGGCGGCCTTGTCGGCCTTGACGTCCTCGGTCTTGTCCTTCGCGGCCGACTTGAGCATGGCCCCCACCGCGTCGCCGCTGCTGCCCATCTCCTGGCCGCCGGCGTCCTTGAACGACTGGACGGCCGCCTTGAGCTCCTTGAACGCCTGCGCCAGCGCCCTGGCCATGGCCTTGGGGTTCTCGGCGTAGAGCTTGCGGACGATCTTGAGCCACTCGCGAACCTGCTGCAGCTTGGCGCGAGCCTGGGCCTTGCGGGTTTCGGACGCCTCGAATCTGGGACTGGATCGGACCTTGGCGGCGTCGGCCGAAACCTCGGACCGGCGGGCCTCCTCGGCCTGCTTCAAGGCCGCGCGTGCGCGCAATTCACGCGCATAGTCAGCTGTCGCCGCTCCGGGAGCGGCGGTCTGGATTCTCATGCGCCGAAGCCTTCTGCCGTTCGATGCCGGCGGCAGTCTGGCCGATCACGCTTAACGAGGGGTGAGGAGCACGTCCGGCACGGCCCGGACGTTGCGATGGTACCGCCTCTCAGGCTTGAACTGAGGACCTCCGGTTCCACAAACCGGCGCTCTAACCAACTGAGCTAAGGCGGCGCGCTTTCGCGAGCGGCTGGTTTAGTCTCAGCCGCGTTCTGGATCAAGCCTCGACCTTGTATGGCGCGCCGAGGCGCTACACCTTCGCCGCATGACGAAAATCACCACGCGCACGCTCGAGGCCAACGGCCTGACCTTCACCATCGACGAGGCCGGGACCGGCGACAAGGTCGCCCTGTTTCTGCATGGTTTTCCGGAAAGCCGGTTCTCCTGGCGGTTCCAGCTGCCGCTCCTGGCGGCGCTGGGATGGCGGGCGGTTGCGCCGGACCTCCGCGGCTATGGCGATTCGAGCCGGCCGAAGGCGACGTCGGCCTACAAGGTCGAGACCCTGACCGACGATGTCGCCGCTATCTACGACGCCCTGGGCGCCAGGCGGCGTCTGCTGATCGCCCACGACTGGGGGGCGATCTTGGCCTGGGTTTTCGCGATGCGGAAGCTGCGCCCGCTGGACGGCCTGGTGATCATGAACGTTCCCCATCCGGCCGTATTCACTCAGGTCATGCGCAAGGGCGGCGGACAGCTGAAGAAGTCCTGGTACGTGATCTTCTTCCAGATCCCGTGGCTGCCGGAAAAGATGCTGACCGCCCGCCGGGCCGAGGGCGTCGCCCGGGCCTTCAGCGGAATGGCTATCGACAAGAGCCGGTTCCCTGACGATGTGCTGGAGGTCTATCGCGCCAACGCGCTCAAGCCCGGCGCAATGACGGCGATGGTCAACTGGTACCGCGCCAACTTCGCCAGCGGGCTGAAGCCCTGGAGCGACGCGAACCAGCCGGCCATCGAGACCCCGACCCTGATGGTCTGGGGCGAGGAGGATGCCGCGCTCGGCATCGAGCTTACCGAGGGCTATGGCCCCTATGTGAAGGACTTCACCCTGCACCGGCTTCCAGGCGTCTCGCACTGGGTACAGCAGGAGGCGCCGGAGGCGGTCAACGCCCGGCTGGAGACCTGGCTCGGCGAAAAGGGGCTCACGGGCTGAGATCCGCCCGGCCTGCCTGCACCACCTCCAACCACCGCTCATCCCGGCGAAGGCCGGGGCCCGGTTGCGGTCGCCGGACTTCGGTCTGGATCCTGAAACCTCCGCCATGATCCGGGTCCGCGCCTCCACCAGGATGCGCGGTGTTCAAGGCCTGCGTTAGCCCAGCCGCCACCCGGACAGCAAAACGCCCCGGAGGTTTCCCTCCGGGGCGTTCGCATTTGTCAGCCGTGGCTACTCAGGCAACTTCCAGACCAGCGGAATGCGGACCGTGCCGCCGTCAACTGGTTGGCCATCCTTGGTCTGCGGCCGCATCTTGAACAGACGCGAGGCGCGGAGGGTGGCGTCACCGAAGCCCATGTCAGGCGGGTCTTCCGAGACGAGCGTACAGCCTTCCAGAGTGCCGTTCGCCTTCACCTTGCAGGTGATGGTCGCCCGACCTTCCCGTTCCAGGCGCTGGGCCCGTTCCGGATAGTACCGCGCCAGATCCTCAGCGTTCGGACGGCGTGACCAGTCCGGGTTCGTGATGATCGACGGACGCGGCGGCTCCGGCGGACGGGGCGCAGCGGCAACAGGAGGCTCAGGCCGTTCGACCCGCTCTTCCTTCTTGACCGGCGGCACGTCCAGCGGCGGCGGCGGAGTCACATCCGGCGGCGGCGCGATCGGCGGCCGCGGCTGCAGCCTGGGCGGCGGCGGCGGCTTGTCGGTCGGCGGCGGCGGCGGAGGCGGAGGCGGCGGCGGAGGCGGCGGCTTGATCAGCTGGGTGTCCAGCTTCTCGTCCTCGAAGATCCGCTCCTTGATGGTGAAGCGCATCGTATAGAGGTACCAGCCGATGATCGCGTGGACGCCGAGAACGACGAGGGCTGCAATCAGTACAGCCGTCGGGTTCATCTTCGTCTTCGGCGGATCGAACGGGTTGTGCACCTTAAGCGGAGCGTCGTCGTTGTTCTGCTCTGCCATGTGTCACCCGCCCGCCGCGTTGGCGCTATCCTGCCCGATCAGAGCCACGCTGTAGAAACCACTGTCCTGCAACGTGTTCATCACCTGCATGAAATCACCGTAGCGGACCTCCTTGTCGGCCCGGATGAAGATCCGCTCCTTCGAGGGGTCCCGCTTCCCGACCTGTTTGGTCAGCTCGGGGCCCATGGAGGCCAGGTCGGTGGGGAAGTCCCCAATATAGAGGGCCCCACCTTTCTGGATCGAAATGTAAACCGGCTTCGGCGGGTTCTGTCGGGGCTTGGCTACCGCGTCTGGCAGCTTCAACTCGACCGAAACGCTTGCTAGCGGCGCCGCCACCATGAAGATGATCAGGAGGACCAGCATGACGTCCACGAAGGGCGTCACATTGATTTCACTGTTCTGTTCAACCTGGTACCTGTCGCTGCCGCCGGAGCCTCCGAGTTTGGCTCCCATGGTGCTTAGGCCCCCTTGTCGAGCTGCCGCGAGATGGCGTTCAGGAGTTCAGCGCTGAAGCCGTCCGAGCGGGTGCCGTAGGCCGAAACGCGGGTCTGGAAGTAGTTGTAGAAGATAACGGCCGGGATGGCGGCGAACAGACCGATACCCGTGGCCAGCAGAGCCTCGGCGATGCCGGGGGCCACGACGGCGAGGTTGGTCGTGTTGGTGTTCGCGATGCCGATGAACGAGTTCATGATCCCGTAGACGGTACCGAACAGGCCGATGAACGGACCACCCGAACCGACCGAGGCCAGAAACTGCATCCCGCTCGACAGACGCTTGGAGAGCGACGACTGAACGGCGTTCACGGCGATCTGGGCGCGGTTGATGGTGGTTTCGCGGTGAGCGCCAGTGACGGCGAGACCCGCTTGCCTGGACAGTTCGATTTCAGAGGCGGCCGCGGCGGCCATATCGGCCAGCGGGTTGCCTTCGAATTCGTCCGACATGGCGACACGGCCCATGTCCTGGATGGTCTTGGCCGAACGGAACGCTTCGACGAAGCGGTCCGACTTGCGGTTCAGGGAGCCGAACTCGAGGAGCTTGGTGATCAGCAGCACCCAGGAGAAGACCGAGGCGACCACCAGGCCGATCATGACGATCTTAACGATCAGCTCGGCGTCCATGAACATGGTCACGGGCGTGAGCTTGCCGCCGTGACTGTCGATCACGGGCGGGGCCTTGTCTTCCGGAGCCGCCTCGGCGGCCGGAGCAGCGGCGTCAGCCGCGGGAGCAGCAGCCGCGTCAGCGGCCGGAGCAGCGGCGGCGGCGGCGGGATCGGCGGCCGCAGCGGCCGCATCCTGCGCGAACGCCGGAGCGCTCATCATCAGCGCCGCGGCGCCCATGATAGCGATGAGAGGGTTCAGTCGTTGTTTGTCGAGCATCTTTCGCCAGTTCCTGGTTGGTCTAGCTAGTTTGGACCGAGGGTCGTCACGCGAGAGCGTATTCCACCCTACTTTGAAATGTTCGTGAATCGCGGCGGAAACCGCGTTTCGATAAACCGCTGTCGCTGCACCGACCCGTAATGCGTCCCTCGATCATTCGTCGTCGAGGATGGCATTCCGAAGGCACAAGACGGCCCGACGGTTTTTGACCGTCAGGTCGTTTGGCCAAGTTAGACTTGGCGTACCCGCCCTTTGGCAACCCCTTTCTGTAACGTCAAGGGTCTTGCCAGAGGGTTTTTATTTGGCCGAATTCGGGGGCGCCGGAGAATTGCTGCAGCGCACAATCTGATTATCGAAGAGGATCGGGAGTTTTTCCCTTTCCAAGAGAATTCCGATGCTGCGTCGCAGCATCGCTCATCAAACGCGGGTCTTTATTCTGGACTTCCCCTGTCGCGCGATCAAAACGCGAAGTGAGGGAGTGCGGTGGTGCCTGGGGCCGGAATCGAACCAGCGACACGCGGATTTTCAATCCGCTGCTCTACCAACTGAGCTACCCAGGCCGAGGCCAACGCGGGGCCCGCCAATCGCGGGAGGTGGCGTCTATAGAAGAGCCGTTTGGGCAAGTCCAGCCGGGACCGCTACGGTTCGTCGTTTTCCGTGACAGGGGGACTGTCGGTCTCGTCGTCCTCGCCCGCCGGGATGGCGTAGACCCCGCCGAGCCACCGTTGCAGGTCGACGTTGGCGCAGCGCTTCGAACAGAATGGCCGGTACTCGGGCGTCATGGGCCTGCCGCAGATCGCGCAGCCGGCGCTCATCGCGCCACCACGTCCGACCGGTCCGCCGGCCAGCCCTCGCGGGCCTCGACGGAGAATCGGGCGCCCAGCCGATCGGCCAGAGCCGCCGAAAGAGGCTCGAACGCCGCCAGCACGGCCGGCGAGGCCAGCCCGACCAGCCGCCCGCCCGGCGAGGCGCGGCCCTGCCGCTCGAAGGCGCGGGCCAGGTCCAGCGCCCCGGTCAGGGGCGACAGCGCGCCGTCCGGACCGAGCAGGACGTCGAGAACCGGCCGACGCCGGCGCGGGACCGTCAGGGTCAGGGTGCCGAACCGGCTGATCTTGTCGATGGCGACGCCGGGACTGTCGGGCCCGAAGGCCGCCCGCGCTGCGCCGTCGATGGCCTTGCCGTCGTGCCCTCGCCCGACCAGGTCGAAGATCACCAGCCCGCCCAGACCCTTGAGCCGCAAGAGGCGCGCGGCCATGCCCAGCGCCGTCAGGTTGGCCTGCCGCGCCGCGCGCTTGGAGTCCGAGCCGCCTCGCCCGCCGAGGTCGACGTCGATGGAAATCAGGGCGCGGGTCGGCTCGATGGCGATGTTGCCGCCGCCGGGCAGCGCATGAATGGTCTCCAGCGCCTCGGCCTGAGCCGCGTCGGCCGCCTCGCGGGCGCCGAAGCCCTCGACCAGCTTGCCGTCCTTCGCCAGGACGCGGAGCTCACTTTCTATATCCGGCGCCGCCTCGAGAATACGGGGCTCGCCCTTCGCCTCGCCGATCAGGCGGACGGTGGCCAGCTTTTCGCGCCGTGATTCGGTGCGGATCTCGACCTCGACGACCGCGCCGCGCACCGGCGGCGTTTCATCGGGGCGAAGGGACAGAAGCGCCTCCTCCCCGCCCGGCAGGTCCAGGAAGGCCGCGCCGATGGCCTTGTCGACCGTGCGCACCCGGGCCACGCAGCGCGCGCCGAGCAGGGTCGTGGCCGCTTCGCCGTCCCGCGCGATGAGCAGCCGCTCTGGACGGCCGTCCAGGGTGACCACGCCACGCGTCTCGCCGACGCAGCGGTCAATGAAGAAGGCCCGTCCGCTCATGCGCCTGGCCCCCCGCGCCAGCCCAGCCCGCCCAGCAGGTTCAGGGTCTCGTAGAGCGGCAGCCCGACCACCGAGGTGTAGGAGCCGCTGATGTCGGTGACGAAGGCGCCGGCCAGCCGGTGAATCTTGTAGCCGCCCGAGGCGTCGGTCCAGTCGCCCCCGGCGATGAAGCCGTCCAGCTCCCGGTCTGTGATGCGCTTGAAGGTGATACGGCTCTCGACCACCCGCGACGCCGTACGACCGCCCGGTTCGATCACCGCCACGCCGGTCAGCACCTTGTGTGGCCGGCCGGACAGCAGGGTCAGCATGCGCCGGGCGTCGGCCTCGTCCTCGGGTTTGCCCAGGATGCGACGGCCGACCGCAACGATGGTGTCGGCGGCCAGCACATGGGCCTGCGGATGGCGAGCGGCCACAGCCTGCGCCTTGCCCACGGCCAGGCGCGCGACCAGGCGGCGCGGCGTCTCGTCGCGCAGCGGAGTCTCGTCGATGTCGGCGGGATCTACGCGGTCGGGCTCGATGCCGACCTGGCGGAGCAGTTCCAGGCGCCTTGGGCTGGCGCTGGCCAGGACCAGCGCGCCGGCCGGACTGCTCACTTGAAGCGGTAGGTGATGCGGCCCTTCGTCAGATCGTAGGGCGTCATCTCGACCAGCACCTTGTCGCCGGCCAGCACGCGGATGCGGTTCTTGCGCATCTTGCCGGCGGTGTGGGCGATGATCTCGTGGTCGTTTTCGAGTTTCACGCGGAAGGTGGCGTTAGGCAGCAGCTCGCTGACCGTGCCCGGAAACTCCAGAAGTTCTTCTTTAGCCATACGGCCTCTCGTTAGGGTCGCGGAGCGCGAAAATAAGCAAAACGGCCCGCGCCGAAGTCGATTCGGGTCGCGAGCCGCGGCTCCAGAACCGTCCCTATAGCGCGTCTACCCCCCGAACGTCGATGCCTTGCCGAAACGCTCGCGAATCCGCCGGGCCAGCTGGTCGCGGACCTCGCGATAGGCCTCCAGCCGCTGCTCGCGGCTGCCTTCGGCCAGGGTGGGGTCGAGGGTCGGCCAGTACTCGATGTCGACCGCCCTGCCCCGCGACAGCTCGACGGCACGGTGCTGCGCCTCCGGCGTCAGGGAGATGACCAGGTCGAAGGAGTCATCCTCAAGGTCATCGAAGATCTTCGGCTTGAAGTCGTGCAGGTCGCCGCCCAGCTCGTCGATGACCGCCAGGGCGAAGGGATCGACCTCCGTCTCGCCCGGCTCGCGCTTGAGGCCGACGCTGTCGACGAATACCCGCGAGCCGAAGGCCATCTTCATCAGCGCCTCGGCCATCGGCGACCGGACCCGGTTGAAGTTGCAGGTGAACAGCACCGCGCCGGGCAGCCCCTCCACCGGTCGTCAGCCCCGCCAGTGCAGGGCGCAGACCAGGGTGAACAGCCGCCGGGCGGTGTCGAGGTCGGTCTTCACCTTGCCCTCGAGCCGGGCCTGCAGCAGCGAGGAGCCTTCGTTGTGCAGGCCCCGCCGGCCCATATCCAGCGCCTCGATCTGGGCCGGCGTGGCGTTGCGGATCGCCTGGTAGTAGCTCTCGCAGACCATGAAGTAGTCGCGGATAACGCCCCGGAACGGCGACAGCGACAGCAGGTGGATCTGGTCGAACCCGCCGTCCGGCGAGGTGATACGCAGCGCCAGCCGGTTTTCGGCCAGCGCGATCTTCAGGTCGTAGGGCCCGCCGGCCGCGCCCTCGGGCTGGAAGTAGTTGTCCTCGACCAGATCGAAGATGGCGATCTGCCGTTCCTGCTCCTGGTCGCGCGAGACGGCGGCGAGGGACGCCTCGTCGATCTCGATGCTCTGCAGGCGGTGGGCGGCGCGGTCGTCGGTCATGCTCCCGATGCTTTAGAGCAAGCCGACCCCCTTCGTCATCCTGAGGGCGCCGGAAAGCCGCGCCTCATGACAGCCGCGTGTCTTTCAGGCAACCGGATCGCCGCGCTGAGCGCGTGCGCGGGCAGCCCCTCGGCCGTGGCCAGGGCCGCGGTGTGCGGACCCAGGATGCCGAAGGACGCCGCGTCGCACTTCACGATCGAGGTGCGCTTGAGGAAGTCGTAGATCGACAGGCCAGACTGGAAGCGCGCCGCCCGGCTGGTCGGCAGCACGTGGTTGGAGCCGGCCACATAGTCGCCGATGGCCTCGGGCGTGTAGCGGCCCAGGAAGATAGCCCCGGCGTGCCGCACGCGGTCGGACAGGGCTTCCGGATCGGCGGTGCAGAACTCGACGTGCTCGGGGGCGATCAGGTCGACGAGGCCCGGGCTTTCAGACAGCGGCGCGAGGATCACCGCCCCGTGGTCGCGCCAGGAGGCGGCGGCGTCCTCGCCGGTGCTCAAGGCCTTCAGCAGCCGCTCGACCGCGGCCTCGACGGCGGCGGCGAAGGCCTCGTCGTCGGTGATCAGGATCGACTGGGCGGCCGGGTCGTGCTCGGCCTGGGACAGCAGGTCGGCGGCGATCCAGTCGGGGTTGTTGTCCCTGTCGGCGACCACGACGATCTCCGACGGCCCGGCCAGGGCGTCGATGCCGACCACGCCGTAGAGCCGGCGCTTGGCGGCGGTGACATAGGTGTTGCCCGGCCCGACGATCTTGTCGACGGGCAGGATCGGTCCGGCGCCGTACGCCAGAGCCGCCACGGCCTGGGCCCCGCCGATGCGCCAGATCTCGCTGACGCCGGCTTCCCTGGCCGCCGCCAGCACGGCGGGCTGCAGCTTGCCCGGCGGGGTGACCATGGCGATGCGGTCAACGCCGGCCACCTGGGCCGGGACGCAGTTCATCAGCACGGTCGAGGGATAGGCCGCCCGGCCGCCGGGGACGTAGACCCCGACCGCCTCGATCGGCGTCCAGCGCCAGCCGAGCGCCACCCCGGCCTCGTCAGTCCAGGCCTGGTCGGCCGGCCGCTGGCGGGTGTGATAGGCGCGGATACGGGCGGCGGCGAAGGCGATGGCCTCGCGGACGTCAGGCGCGCAGGCGGCGGCCCCGGCCTCGATCTCGTCGGCTGTGACGCGGATGGTCTGTTCGGTCAGGTCGGCGCGGTCGAACTTGCGCGTGTAGTCGAGGACGGCGTCGAGCCCCCGCGTCCGCACCGCCTCCAGCACCTCGGCCGCGGCGGCGTCGACATCAGCCGGCGAACCCCGGCGCTCGTTCAGGAAGGCGCGGAAGGTGGCGGGGAATTCGGGGCTGGCAAAATCGAGGCGGCGCATGGTGGGGGATATAGGGCATGGCGACGCCGAGGCGAAGCGGCGGGAAGACTGAAGGCTCGCGGCAGACGTCGCTCACCCCTCGTGCTTCGGCGTCCTCGGCGTCGGCCAGGCCGGCGAGACGTCAGCCAGCACCAGGTCCACGCACTCCACTTCGGCCCGCAGGTCGCCGCCGCCGGCGAAGGTGAAGACCACGGCGCCGCCGGGGGCCTCGCCGGGTTCGAAGGTGATGGACAGCAGCTCGACCACCGCGCCCCTGGCGTCGCGGCGCAGCTTGCGGCTCTTGACGCCCAGCACGCCCCCGACCTGCAGGCCGGTGCGGATGCGCTCGCCGCTCTTGCCGCCCGCCTCCCAGCGGTAGCGGTTCAGCGCCAGGGTCAGACGCCGGGCGCGGGCATCGAAGCTGATGTCGCCGATCTTGCCGACGGCGTCCTGCAACGCAGCGGAAACCACGGCCAGGTCGTCGGCGTCCTGCGCCAACAGGCGAAGCGGCGCGGCGTCAGCCATGGTCAGCCGTCCATCTCCGGCACGGAGGCGTCGCCCTTGATGCGGTGCACATTGGCCCCGCAGGCGCCGAGCTTCTCCTCCAGCCGCTCGAAGCCGCGATCGAGGTGATAGACCCGCCCGACCACCGTCTCGCCGCGGGCCGCCAGGCCGGCGATGACCAGGCCGACCGAGGCGCGCAGGTCGGTGGCCATGACCTGGGCCCCTTCCAGCTTCTCGACGCCGCGCACGCGGGCCTCGGTGCCCGAGACGGTGATGTCGGCGCCCAGCCGCGCCAGCTCCGGCGCGTGCATGAAGCGGTTCTCGAAGATGGTCTCGCGGATGACGCTCTCGCCCTCGGCCAGGGTCATCAGGGCCATGAACTGCGCCTGCAGGTCGGTGGGGAAGCCCGGATAGACGCCGGTCTCGACATCCACCGCCTTCAGCCGCGCGCCATTGCGGCGGATGATGACGCCGTCGTTGGTGCGCTCCACCCCGGCGCCGGCTTCCTCGATCTTGGCCAGCAGCGCCTCGATCAGGTCAGCGCGGGTGTTGGTCAGGCGGACCTCGCCGCCGGCCATGGCCGCTGCGACGGCATAGGTGCCGGCCTCGATCCGGTCGGTGATCACCGCGTGGGTGGCGCCCGACAGCTTCTCGACGCCGGTGATGGTGATGGTCGGCGTGCCGGCGCCCTCGACCTGCGCGCCCATCTTGTTCAGGCACTCGGCCAGATCGACGATCTCGGGCTCGCAGGCGGCGGTCTTCAGCACGGTGACGCCGCTGGCCAGCACGGCGGCGAGCATGGCGTGCTCGGTCGCGCCGACCGAGACGAACGGGAACTCGATCGTCGCACCCTTCAGCCCGCCGGGCGCCGTGGCGTAGACGTAGCCCTCGTGCAGCTCGATCTTGGCGCCGAGCGCCTCCAGCGCCTGCAGGTGCAGGTCGACGGGCCGGCCGCCGATGGCACAGCCGCCGGGCAGTGAGACCTTGGCGTGGCCGGTGCGGGCGATCAGCGGGCCCAGCACGTTGAAGCTGGCCCGCATCTGCCGGACCAGGTCGTAGGGCGCGAAGGAACTGACGATCTCCGGCGTGTGCAGGATAGTCTCGGACCCGGCCTCGCCCTGGCGTTCATCGACCAGCGTGCCCAGCCGCGTGAGCAGGTGGCCGAGGAACCGGGTGTCGGCCAGACGCGGCATGTTGGTCAGGCGCAGCGGCTCGTCCGTGAGGAGCGAAGCGACCATCAGCTTGATGGCGGAGTTCTTGGCGCCGCTGATCTGGATCTCTCCATTCAGCCGCGCGCCGCCGACGATGGCGATACGGTCCATTCAGGCCCCTCGATACGCCGGCGGAAGGCTCCCCGGCGGCAGAACGGTATGTGAGGCGCGCCTTCTATCCGGCGCAAGCCCCGGCGCAAGAGTCACGTTAGCGTTGATGGTCCCGCACCCGTCGTCGGGCAAAGGGATTTTTGGAGGAGAATCCGCGCAGCCGGGTCAGGCCTTGTCCTCGCCCGGCGGCGTCTCGCGCGGCGCGGCCTTGCGCCGGCGCAGATTGAGCCTCAGCGCCTGCGCCAGCTTCTGCTCGCGCAGGGCCTTGTCGGACAGGGGTTTGGGCGGCTGGTCGTCCATGTCGCCAGTGGTGCGATGGCGACAAGTGGGGCGTCAAGAGGATTAGGGCTTCCCCCGTCCCCCGACTTTCGCTATCAGGCGCGCCTCGCCTTTCGCCGCCGTAGCTCAGTGGTAGAGCGCATCCTTGGTAAGGCTGAGGTCGGCAGTTCAATCCTGCCCGGCGGCACCACCTTAGAGCCACGACACAGCCCCGGGCGCCATGCGCCCGGGGCTGTTGCGTTTGGGGGGCGACTCGTCCCGGCGACGAAGGCGGCTCAGCTGAAGCGGCGGCCGGCCGCCCAGCCGGCGAAGCCCGCCGCCGTGGTCACGAACATGCCCCAGGCCAGGTCCGGCAGGACCACATTGGCGGGGAAGCCCTTCAGCGTGGCGAGGTTGGTCAGGTCATAGGTGGCGTAGGCGACCAGCCCGAACAGCAGGCCGTGGACCAGCACCGTCTTCCAGGACCCGGTCGCCAGCGCCGGCTTCACGACGAAGAAGACGATGCCCACCAGGTAGAGCGTGTAGAAGATCACCGCCGCCGTCATGTTGGGGGTGTCCAGCAGCATGTCGCCGAACGACTCCTGGTACATCTGGACGGCGAGGACAGCGAGCCACAGTGCATCAAGTCCGGCGAACACGAGGCCGGCGGCGATATAGGCGGCGATCCAGCGGGTCACGGGCGTCTCCAAGGGTTCGGGCAGAAACTAGCGCGGATGCGCCGCCCGCCAAGATCATCCTTCAAGATGGGGCGCCCGGTCGCCGCCTCCGCGGATGGGCGACTCCTTCAACGCTCAGCCGATGGCGATGATCCAGACCTCGCCCCGGGCTCCGGCCCCGCCGGCGCCGGAGGTGAAGCTGTCCCGGCTGGCTCCGCCCGCGCCCCCGCCGCCGCCCGGCGCGCCGCCCGCGCCGCCCGCGCCGCCGTTGGCCGAGGCGATGGAGCCGCCGCCGCCGCCGCCGGCCCCGCAGCCGCGCTCCCAGGCCTTCGCCGCGCCTGCCGCGCCCGCGCCTCCGCCGGTTCCGCCATCGCCGCGCGCGGCCCGACGGCCGGCTAGGCAGCCAAGACCGCCCTCGCGTCCCGGAGCGGTGGCGGAGGCCGTGTTCAGGCCGCCGCCGCCCCCGCCGCCGCCCGGGCCCGTCCCGCAGATCAGCTCGCCGCCGGCCACGGCGTTGCCGGCGGTCCCACCGCCGCCGCCGGCGTTTCCGGGCGTTGCGCCGAACCCGCCCATGCCCGGGGCGCCGCTGCTGGTGCTTCCGCCCGCGCCGCCGGACCCGCCGCCGGCGGCGACCAACACCGCGGCGCCGTCCGAGACGCTGCTCTCGCCGGCCGCGCCGCCCGCTGCGCCGGCGCTGGTTCCGGTGACGCCCGATCCGGCAGCGCCGCCCGCGCCCACGACGACATCCAGGGGCGCGCCGCTGAGTTCACTGATGTCGAGGATCTCGCGCGCCAGGCCGCCCGCGCCGCCCCCGCCGCCGCCGGCGCGATTGGCGGCGTTCGTGCCCGCCGCCCCGCCGCCGCCGCCTCCCCCGCCGCCGACAGCGACCAGGACCAGCCGCCGCGCCCAGACCGGCGCTTCGTACGCGCCGTTGCCGGTGAAGACGGTCACCTGCTGGGCTCGGGTCGGCGACCGCGCGAACGTCGCCTGGCCGGTCGTCCTGTCTATGCCGAGCGCCTGGGTCCAGACGGCGCCGTCGGGCGAGACCTTGATGCTGAAGTCCTCTCCCCCGGCCAGGCCGAACTCCGCCCGGCCGGACCAGCCGGACTGGAACAGGACGCTGGCCGTATCGCCCGCCGCCTCCTTGTTGACCGTCAGCCTCAGGTCGCCGTCGCCGCCGTCGGCCACGGGCCTCGCCGTCAGCAGCACGCCGTTGACCCGGGCCGAGAGCGGATTAGCGGCGTCGGCGGTCGTTCCGACCCCGAGCCGGGCGATGTTCTGAAGATCGACCTCCGGGACGACCGGCGCCCAGTCGTCGTCCACCCGGGCGACCAACAGGCCTTCGTCCCGGATCCAGGCGAGGCAGCCCTCCGCCACGGGGAGCGCGGCCCAGGCCGCGGCCTCGAACCGCATCAGCGTCCCCGCCGGGCGACCGGTCCAGGCCTCGCCGGCCGCATCGGCGGGCAGGACGTACAGGGCGCCATCGGCTGGGTCGGCGGGCTGGGCCGTGACGCTCCGGCTCTCGACGGCGGTCTGCACCAGGCCGTCGAGCCGGGCCAGCGCCTCATTGAGGGTTACATGTTTCTGCGCCTGGCCGGCCGCAAGGTAAGGCAGTCCCAGGCGGGGCGTGGCGTCGTCGGACATACGTCGATCTCCCTGTCGTTGGTCCGGACAAGGATGGCCGCGCTTCGGCACAGGGGGATCGAAACGAAACCGCCGGAGCCAGGCCTCTGAAAAGGCTCGACTCCGGCGGCGAATGGCCGTGCGTTCGGCGATCGCCTAAGCGGCGGCGAAGGCCAGTTTCGCACCCGAGGTCAGGGCGGTCTTGGCGGCGAGCTCCGCCTTGGCGGCTTCATATTCCTCGGCGAACTTGGCGACCAGCTCGCCGGCGCTGAGGATCTGGTCGATGGCGCCGATGCCCTGGCCGCAGCCCCAGATGTCCTTCCAGGCCTTGGCTTCCTGATTGCCGCCCGAGCCGAAGTTCATCGCCGAAGGGTCGCTGACCGGCAGGTTGTCGGGGTCCATCCCCGCCCGCACGATCGACGGACGCAGATAGTTGCCATGCACGCCCGTGAAGAGGTTGGAGTAGACAATGTCCTCTCCCGAGCTCTCGACGATCATGTCCTTGTAGCCTTGGACAGCGTTGGCTTCCTTCGTGGCGATGAAGGCCGAGCCGATGTAGGCGAGGTCCGCGCCCATGGCCTGGGCGGCCAGGATGGCCCGGCCGTTGGCGATGGAGCCCGACAGCGCCACCGGCCCGTCGAACCACTGGCGGATTTCCTGGATCAGCGCGAACGGCGACAGCGCCCCGGCGTGGCCGCCGGCCCCGGCTGCGACGGGGATCAGGCCGTCGGCGCCCTTCTCGATGGCCTTGTGGGCGTGCTTGTCGTTGATCACGTCGTGCAGGGTGATGCCGCCCCAGCCGTGAACGGCCTGGTTCAGCTCCTCGCGGGCGCCCAGCGAGGTGATGACGATCGGGGCCTTGTACTTCTCGCAGAGGGCCAGGTCCTCATCGAGACGGTTGTTGGTCCGGTGGACGATCTGGTTCACGGCGAAGGGCGCGGACGGCATGTCCGGGTTGGCCTTGTCCCAGGCCGCCAGTTCTTCGGTGATCCGGGCCAGCCACTCGTCCAGCATGCTGATCGGCCGGGCGTTCAGCGACGGGAACGACCCGACGATGCCGGCCTTGCACTGGGCGATGACCAGGTCCGGACCGGAGATGATGAACAGCGGCGAGGCGATCGCCGGCAGGCGAAGGCGGTCACGAAGAATCGGCGGCAGGGCCATGGCGGGAAGCGCTCCGTCTACGAATATACGCTGTAAGTAAAACGACCGTTTGAGGTTCGCAAGCGGTAATTGCCTTCCCCCAGCGGAAGGCAAATCCGGGCGCTGACGCTTGACGCACCTAACGGCAGGGGCGCATCACGCGCTCCGATTGCTGCATTGCACTGGGGAGACGCCAAGCTTGTCCGGGACGATCCTGCCGCTGGCCGACGATTTCGCGCCGCCCGCCCGAGAGGACTGGCTGCGCCTGGTCGAAAAGACCCTGAAGGGCGAGACCTTCGAGGACGCCCTCGTCCGCAAGACCCCGGACGGCCTGGCCATACAGCCGCTCTACACGGCCGAAAGCGCGCCTGACGTTGTCCGCGACCTGCGCGCCCGCGACGCCGACAGGCCCTGGGATCTGCGCATGCGGGTCGCCCATCCCGATCCCAAACAGGCCGGCGCAGAGGGTCTGAAGGACCTCGAGGGCGGCGCCGCTTCGCTGCTGCTGGCTATCGACCCGACCGGTCAGGCCGGCGTCGCGGTCGGCTCGGCGGACGATCTCGCCAAGGCGCTGAATGGCGTGCTGCTGGACCTCGCCCCCGTGGCGCTGGACGCCGGCTACCTCGGCCCCAAGGCCGCCGACTGGCTGGGCGCCCTGGCCAAGGCGGCGCCCAACGCTCCCCTCGCCTTTCACATGGACCCGCTGACAACCTTCGCCATGACCGGCGCCAGCCCCGGGCCCATCGAAAGTCACATCGTCTCGGCGGCCACGGTCGGCGCCCGGCTTTCGGCGACCTACGCCAGGGCCTCGCTGTTCCTGGCCACCGGTCGCGCCGCGCATGAAGCCGGCGGTTCCAACACCGAGGAACTGGCCCTGATGGCCGCCTCCGCCGTCACCTACGCCAGGGCTCTGGTCCGCGCCGGCCTGCCGATGGACGAGGCCTTCCGCCGCATCACCCTGGGCGTCAGCCTGGACGGCGATTACTTCACCGGCATCGCCAAGGTGCGCGCCGCCCGCGCCCTGTGGTCGCGGATCACCCAGGCCTGCGGCGTCGATGTCCGCGCGGTGGTCGAGGTTCGCTCCTCGCACCGGATGCTGACCAGGGCCGACGCCTGGACCAACCTGCTGCGCATGACCAGCGCCGGCGTCGCCGGCGCCCTGGGCGGCGCCGACGCCATCGTGCTGGGCGCCTTTACAGACGCCATCGGCCTGCCCACCGCCTTTGGCCGTCGTCAGGCCCGCAACACCCAGCTGGTGCTGATGGAAGAGAGCCACCTGGGCCGCGTCGCCGATCCGGCCGGCGGCGCCTGGTACCTGGACACCCTGACCGACCAGATCGCCCGCGCCGCCTGGGGCGGCTTCCAGGCCATCGAAGCGGCCGGTGGCGTGGTCAAGGCGCTGGAAGCCGGCGTGGTCGCCGACGCGGTCAGCGCCACCCGTGAGGCCCAGGCCGCCGCCTACGCCGACAAATCGCGCAAGATCCTCGGCGTCACCGTCTTCCCCAACGCCCACGACAAGACGCCGGAGGTCACCGTCGTCGACCCCGCCGCCTTCGCCGTGGCAGGACCGGACCCGCGCCTGCCGGGTTCGGACTGCGCCTGCACGCCCCTGCCGTCCATCCGTTTCGCCGCCGCGTTCGAGGAGGCCTGAGCCATGACCACGACCTTCCCGAACTTCGCCGATCTCGCCTTCGCGCCCGGCGACCTGGCCGCCGCGCCGACCGACGGACCGATCTGGCATACGCCGGAAGGCGTCGCCGTGGCGCCCGCCTATGGTCCCGCCGACGTTGCGGGCCTCGACTTCCTCGACGGCTATCCGGGCCTTGCCCCGTTCGGCCGCGGCCCCTACCCGACGATGTACGTCACCAACCCCTGGACGGTGCGGCAGTACGCCGGCTTCTCGACCGCCGAGGACTCCAACGCCTTTTACCGTCGCAACCTGGCCGCCGGTCAGATGGGTCTGTCGGTGGCCTTCGACCTGGCCACCCACCGCGGCTACGACAGCGACCACGAGCGGGTGAAGGGTGATGTGGGCATGGCCGGCGTCGCCATCGACAGCATCCTGGACATGCGGACCCTGTTCGACGGCATCCCGCTCGACAAGATGAGCGTGTCGATGACCATGAACGGCGCGGTGCTGCCGATCCTGGCGCTCTACATCGTCGCCGCCGAGGAACAGGGCGTGGCACCGGAAAAGCTCTCCGGCACCATCCAGAACGACATCCTCAAAGAGTTCATGGTGCGGAACACCTACATCTATCCGCCCCTGCCTTCGATGCGGATCATTTCCGATATCTTTTCATACACTTCGAGCAAGATGCCGAAGTTCAACTCGATCTCGATCAGCGGCTATCACATGCAGGAGGCCGGAGCGACGGCTGACCTGGAGCTGGCCTACACCCTGGCCGACGGCATCGAGTATGTCCGCGCCGGCGTCGCCGCCGGGATGACCGTTGACCAGTTCGCGCCGCGCCTGTCGTTCTTCTGGGCCATAGGCATGAACTACTTCATGGAAGTGGCCAAGATGCGGGCCGCGCGCCTGCTCTGGGCCCGGCTGATGAAGCGCGAGTTCGATCCGAAGGACGACCGCTCACTCTCCCTGCGCACCCACAGCCAGACCTCGGGCTGGTCGCTGGCCGCCCAGGACGTGTTCAACAACGTCGCCCGCACCTGCGTCGAGGCGATGGCCGCCGTGAACGGCCAGACCCAGAGCCTGCACACCAACAGCCTGGACGAGGCCCTGGCCCTGCCGACCGACTTCTCGGCCCGGATCAGCCGCAACACCCAACTGTTCCTGCAGATGGAGAGCGGCACGACCAATGTCGCCGACCCCTGGGGCGGCAGCTACTACGTCGAGCGCCTGACCCACGACCTGGCCGCCCGCGCGCTGGAGCATATCGAGGAGGTCGAGGCGCTGGGCGGCATGGCCAAGGCCATCAACCAAGGCCTGCCCAAGCTGCGCATCGAGGAAGCCGCCGCCCGCACCCAGGCCCGCATCGACAGCGGCAAGCAGAGCCTGGTCGGCGTCAACCGCTACAGGCCGGAGGTCGCCGACGACATTCCGGTGCTCAAGGTCGACAACACCACGGTGCGCAACGCCCAGCTCGAAAAGCTGAAGAGACTCAAGTCCGAACGCAACGAAGCTGAGACGACCGCCGCGCTTGACGCGCTGGAGGCCGGGGCCCGCGCCGACGGCAACCTGCTGGAGCTCGCCGTCAACGCCGCCCGCGCCAAGGCGACGGTGGGCGAGATCAGCTATGCTCTGGAGAAGGTCTTTGGCCGCCACCGGGCGGAGATCAAGTCGATCACGGGGGTCTATGTGTCGGAAGCCGGCTCGAACGCCACCGTCGCCCGGGCCAAGGCGATGGTCGAGGCCTTCGAACAGGCCGACGGCCGCCGGCCGCGCATCCTGATCGCCAAGATGGGCCAGGACGGCCACGACCGCGGCCAGAAGGTGATCGCCACGGCCTTTGCCGACCTCGGCTTCGACGTCGACATCGGCCCGCTGTTCCAGACCCCGGCCGAGGCCGCCCGCCAGGCGGTGGAGAACGACGTCCACGTCGTCGGCGCCAGCTCGCTGGCCGCCGGACACCTGACCCTGGCGCCCGAGCTCAAGGCCGAGCTCGAGAAGCAGGGCCGGGGCGACATCATGACCGTCATCGGCGGCGTGATCCCGCCGCAGGACTGGCAGGCCCTGAAGGACGCCGGCGTCGCCGCCATCTTCCCCCCCGGCACGGTCATCGCCGAGTCCGCCATCGAGCTGCTGGAGAAGCTGAACAGGCAGCTGGGGTACGATCAGGGTTAGGAACCAGTCGGGGCGACGACCGATAAGGCGAGACTCACGAGACCTATACTTCGGGGACAAAGCGGGACAGTCGGCCCGTTCTTGAGACATAGACAGGCGCGGCGCCTTACCGACTTATCCCACGCCTGTTCGCCGGGGTCATACTGGCCGGATGACCCTGCCACCGCCCCGCCCGGATGACCGCCAACGCCTTCCCGTGCAATGGGTCAGGCGCGCTGGCCCGGCCATCGCCGGTGAACCATGCGCGCTTGTAAGCTCGGCCCCGCTCCCGGAAGGCTCGCTTCAATCCCCCGGTCCGGCCTTGCCCGAACGCCGCCTTGATCCAATCGGACTCCAACGCGAGACACTCAAGACACCGCTTCAGCGTTTCGCAGCCCCCAGCGCGAATGATACGCGGACTCGACATCTCGCGTGTTCATGGTATGTTCGCACGATGAGCGCCCAGGCAGAGCCCGCCGACGACTGGCCCCGCTATCGCTTCTCTCCCGAGGAGGCGGAGCGGCTGCGGGCCTCCGGCATGGCCGAGGAGGCCCGACCGTTCACCCTCGACGACGTCTTCGAGATGATGCGCATCGGCGCCCTCGATCCCGACGCGAAGGTCGAGCTGATCGACGGGGAGGTGATCGAGATGGCCCCGGAAGGCATGCCGCACGTTCGCGCCAAGATGCAGCTGGCCATGAGCTTGATGAGCCGGGCCGGAGACGCGGTGCGGGTCGTCATCGATTCAACGCTGCGCCTTTCATCGACGAGCGCGCCTGATCCTGACCTGTATCTCTATAACGCCGAACTGGCGCTGGACTCGCTCGACGGCGCCTCGGTCGGGCTTGTCATCGAGGTCTCGGGCACAAGCCTTGCCCGGGACATGTCGATGAAGGCGGAAATCTATGCGCGGCATGGTGTCCGCGACTACTGGGTGGTCGATATCGCCGCACGCAAGATCATCATCCACCGTGACCCGCGAGACGGCGCCTACGGTTCAGTGTTTGCGGCGCTCGCGGACGAGGCGGTTGCCCCACTGGCCTTCCCTGATTTGCCGCTCCGCCTGTCTGATCTGCCGGTGATCCGCTGACCTCAGCCGATCCCAGTCAGCCCGCTGTCCAAGCCAGCGTCTGGCCGGTCACACAGGCGCTCGCGTCGCTGATGAAGAACAGGCCAGGGCACACCCAGAGACTAGGCCGACCGCTTCTGCAGGCGCGCGCGCAGCAGGCTGAGCAGGAACAGCACGACCAGCCCCCCCGAGAGGATGAGCCACAGCGCGACCGCGTGGCCGCCGACCGGCAGGCTGGCGTTGACGATGGCGTAGCCCATGCCGTGTTTGAACAGGTCGCGGAAATCGGAGATCCAGGCCGCGTAGACCAGGCCGCCGAAGATGATCGTCGCCAGAAGACCCAGCCCCGTCCTGCGTCGGCGGGGCCGGTGCAGCACCGAGTCCATGCCCTCAGGCACGCCGTGCCGGCCCTCGATGTCCTTCTGCATGGTCGTCGCGGCCATGAGATGTCCCTGCCAGAGCACGTCGGCGATGTCGCCGACCACCGGCACGTCGGACAACAGCATGTCAACGCCCAGCAATCCGGCCATCTTGGCCAGCGTGCTCAAGGTGGCCCCGCTGCGCACAGCGCTCCACAGCAGGAATATCGACGCCCCGGCGCTGTAGAGCAGGCCGGCGCCGGGGATCCAGGTCAGAAGGCCGTCCAGCCCGACGCCGAACGGACCGAAGCCGATGACCCGATCGGACATCTTCTTCAGCGTCTCGGCCGACCGGTAGGCGCTGTGGGCGCGTTCCTTGCTCATGGACGGGAAGCCTAGTTCGTCGGTGACAGGTTCCGCCAGAGGGAATCTAGGCCTTCGGGCTCTTGCCCAGGAAGACCACCCGGCGCTTTTCCTTGCCGGCGCGAACGCGGGCCATCAGGTCGCGGTACTCGGAAGAGGCCTGGGCCTGCTCGCGACTGCCCTCGAAGTAGATGGTTTCGTCCATGTGACGCAGCAGCAGGTCGGCTGCCCATTTGTGGCCGGTGAACAGGGCGTCGAGGACGCCGCCCGCCTTGGGGATATAGGGGGTCAGGGTGTCGATGGCCAGGATGAGCGTCATCTCCGCCAGGACCATGGGCGCGGCCCGGGCGCGAACGCCGTCCATGACCAGAACCAGGCCCGCCCCGGCGCTGTAGGCCGAGCCCAGCGGCGGCACGAAGCCGAGCAGCGCATCGAGACCCAGGCCGAACGGGCCAATCTTGATGACCCCGTCGGACATCTTCTTGGTCCGGTCGATGCTGTTGCGGATGTTGTGAAGGTCCAGGTGCGACCGCGCGAGGAACATCGAGACGCTTCTCCCAGGGCCGCATGGCCCCCTGACGGCGTTCACTCTGCCTCAGCCGGCGTAAACCTCAAAGACCGATGGCGCGCTTTTCCCCCGCGGCGCACCGCATTGCCGCGCGAGATTCGCCTCAAAGGAGAACGCTCGCCCCCGGCGACGTTTAGCCTTAATACTTGCCGGGTTGTTTCGGGAGCCGCCGATGCTGATCACGACCACCCCGTTCATCGAGGGTCGGCCCGTGCAGGAATACAAGGGCGCGATATACGCGCAGTCGATCCTTGGCGCGAATGTCGTTTTCGACCTGATGAACGCCATCCGGGACTTCATCGGCGGGCACTCGCGGTCCTACGAGCGCCTGCTGGCCAGGGCCCGGGACGACGCGATGAAGAACCTGATGAAGGAAGCCGAAAAGGTCGGCGCCAACGCGATCATCGCCGTCGACCTCGACTACAATACCGTCGGTCCGCAGGCCTCGATGCTGATGGTTTCTGTTTCCGGGACGGCGGTCGTCATCTAGACCGCTGCGGTGACCCGTATCCCCGACATCGCCGACCTCGAGGCCCGCATCCTGGCCGGAGACCGCGCGGCCCTGGCTCGCGCCATCACGCTGGTCGAAAGCCGCCGCGGCGATCACCAGGAAGCGGCCCGGGCATTGCTCGAACAGCTGATGCCCCACACCGGCAAGGCCCAGCGGCTGGGGATTACCGGCGTGCCTGGCGCCGGCAAGTCGACGACCATTGAAGCGTTGGGTGTCAACCTGACAGCCGCCGGCCACAAGGTGGCGGTGCTGGCGGTCGATCCGTCGTCCAGCCGGACCGGCGGCTCGATCCTGGGCGACAAGACCCGCATGGAGCGGCTGTCAGTCGATCCGGACGCCTACATCCGCCCCTCCCCGTCCGGCGGCACCCTCGGCGGGGTGGCGCGCAAGACGCGTGAGGCGATGCTGCTCTGCGAGGCGGCGGGCTTTGACGTGGTCATCGTCGAGACGGTCGGGGTCGGTCAGTCCGAGACCGTGGTGGCCGACATGGTCGACCTGTTCATGGCGGTTCTGATCCCGGGCGGCGGCGACGATTTGCAGGGCATCAAGAAGGGCCTGATCGAGATCGCCGACCTGATCCTCATCAACAAGGCCGACGCCGATCCGCCCCGGGCCGAGCGGTCGGCGCGGGAGTACCGCACGGCGCTGCACATCCTGACACCGGCGTCACCGGACTGGACGCCGCCCGTTCTGACCGCCTCGGGTCTGAACAACAGCGGACTGGATGTTCTCTGGCAGCAGGTCGAGCGACATCGCGACATCATGACCGCCAACGGCGAGCGCGCTGCCCGACGGGCCGGTCAGAACGCGCGCTGGATGTGGGCGATGGTCATGGGCCGGCTGGAAGACGCCTTTCGGGCCCAACCCGACGTCGCGGCGCTGTCCCCGGATCTGGAGGCGCAGGTTCGCGCCGGTCAGATCCCCGCCTCGGCGGCGGCCGACCGGATGCTCAAGGCCTTTGGTCTCTAGCTAGTGGTCGCCGGCGTAGCGCCGGGCCTGGGCGATCCAGGCTTCGCGGTCGATGCGGCCCATCAGCTTCATGTCCCTGTCGAACGCCGCCACATCGTCAGCCGTCCAGGCGGCGATGTCTGCGAACCGGGTCACACCGCGCTCGGCCAGAAGCCCGGCGAGCTTGGGGCCGATCCCGGTCAGTTTCGTCAGATCGTCGGCGACGACACCGGCGGGCTTGGTCACGACTTCGACCGCCTCGGGAGCCGTCTCGACGAGCGGCCCGGTGACGGCTTCGACGACCTCGATCACGTCTTCCACCCGTTGAGCGGTCGACTCCGTGGTCACCTCGATCACCTCGGCGGCGACCTCCAGCGTGGCATCCATCGTTTCGACGGCCAGCATGACCGCATCCTCGACCGCCTCGATGATCGGCTCGGCAGTCTCGGTCTCGGGCGCGGGCAGCGGTGCAAGCACCGCCTCGAGGTTGGTCGGCTTGAACCAGGCGCGGGCCCAGAACATCGCGGCGCCCGCCGCCGCCGCGCCGGCGAACATCAGCCAGAGCGGCGACGCCATGCCGACCGGCAGGGTCAGGGCTTTTTCAGCTTCGGGGGTGATCAGCTTGGTCATGTTGGCGGTCTCCGGGGGAGCAGAGCGCGAATTTGTGCGTCGCAGCATAACATGGATTTGACGTTCGCAAGTGCGAAAGATTCGTCAGTCCCGCGTCGACCAGACCGAGGCTCTTCCGCCCGCTTCGCCCAGGTTGCCAGCCACCCAGCCGCAGATGGACTCAAGGTCGGATTCAATCCCGGGCGGCGCATTGGCGATGACCATGGCGCACCCGTTCATCTTCATCGGATCGACCAGAGGCTTCAGCCTCGCTTCGGCGATCAGCAGCGACCGGGCCGCCGGCTCGACCTGGCGCAGGAAGGCGTCGAAGGTTTCAAGATCCTTCAGCGGCAGCCAGACGGCCACACAGGCATGGGCATCCAGACCGAGTATCATGTTCAGCGTCTCGGCGATCCGCTCGTAGTCATCAGCCCGCTCGAACGGTGGGTCGATGAGGGCGAAGAGACGTCCGTCGCGGCCGGCCGATCGCCGGGCGGTGGCGAAACCGTCGGCCTGCAACGCCATCGCGCCCCCATGCCCGGACAGGGTCTGGCGCAGCAGCTCGAAATCGTCGTCGCGAAGCTCGCAGGCGGTGTAGCGGTCGCCTGCCCTCAGGACGCCGGCGATCAGACTCGGCGAGCCCGGATAGAAGCGCACATCGCCGCCCGGGTTGCCTTGGCGAACGGCGGCCTTCAGCGCATCGAAGACCGCAGGGGCGTCATCGGCGGCCATGAGGCGGAAGACCCCCTGCGCCGCCTCTCCCGTCCTGCGCGACAGTTCTCCATCCAGATCGTAGCCCCCGGCTCCCGCATGCGTGTCGACTATGGTCAGCGGCGCGGGGATCGCCAGAAGCGCTTCCAGGAGTCGCGTCAGGGTCGCGTGCTTCACGAGATCGGCGAAATTCCCGGCGTGGAAGGCGTGACGATAGTTCACGAAGCGCATGCTCTCGGCGTGGGACGACCCGGTCACTCCCTACCACGTTCGCGATCCGCCGGAAGGAGGGCGCGGCGCCGGTGCAGCCGGTCTCGAAGTCTGGAGCGGCCCAAGACCCGACCGAGCTCGTCGCAGCCCGTACCGGTTCTACTGAACATTAAGCGGGCTGACCGTACGTCGCCCCTAGTCAGCCCTGCTCGCCCGCGTCAGAGTGATCGCAGATCACATAATGATGTCCGGGGAGGGCACGACGTGGCCGGGACCAAGCTTCGCTTCGGGGCGTTCATCGCCCCCTTCCATCCGCTCAACGAGAACCCGACTCTGGCGCTGGAGCGCGACATCGAGCTGGTCCAGCACATGGATCGCCTTGGCTATGACGAGGCCTGGATCGGCGAGCACCACTCGGCCGGTTACGAACTGATCGCCAGCCCGGAGCTGTTCATCGCCACGGTGGCGGAAAGAACCAGGCACATCAGGCTCGGCACCGGCGTGTCTTCGCTGCCCTACCACCACCCGCTGATGCTGGCGGATCGCATCAACCAGCTGGACCACATTACACGTGGCCGCGTGATGTTCGGCGTCGGCCCGGGCGCCCTCCCGTCGGACGCCTTCATGATGGGTATCCCGGTCAGCGCGCAACGCGACCGGATGGACGAAGCGATCGACGTGCTGGTGCCGTTGTTGCGCGGCGAACAGGTCTCGAAAAAGACCGACTGGTTCGAGCTGAACGAGGCGCGTCTGCAGATGACGCCCTATAGCCGCCCGTCCGTGGAAATCTGCGCGGCGAGCCAGGTTTCGCCGACCGGAGCTTCGGCGGCTGGCCGTCATGGCCTCGGCCTGCTGTCGATCGGTGCGACCCAAAGTGGAGGTTTCAACGCCCTGGCGTCCAACTGGGCCATCGCTGAAGAAAAGGCGCGCGAAACCGGCAACACGATGGACCGCTCGGGCTGGCGCCTTGTCGGGCCGATGCACATCGCCGAGACCCGGGAACAGGCGCGCGAGGATGTCCGGTTCGGGCTCCAGAACTGGCTGTACTACTTCCAGGAAGTCGCGGCCTTGCCGCTCGCCCCACAGGATGGCAGCGATCCGGTCGATGCGCTCATCGCCTCGGGCATGGCGGTCATCGGCACGCCCGACGACGCCATCGCCCAGATCGAGCGGCTCGAGAAACAGTCCGGCGGCTTCGGCGCCTTCCTGTTCATGGATCACAACTGGGCCGAATGGGACCGCAAGAAGAAGTCCTATGAGCTTATGGCCCGCTATGTGGTCCCCAGGTTCCAGGGCCTGAACGAGAACCGCGAGGCGTCGCTCAAATGGGCGGCCGAGAACCGTCCGCGGTTTATCGGCGAGGCCATGGCCGCTGTCGGGGTGCGCGTGGCGCAGCACATCCAGGAAAAGGGCGTGGACAACATCCGCCCCGAGATCCTCGAAGCCATGGGCCTGGGAAAGAAGCCGGCTGCGGAGTAGGCCGTTCGGCGACGCGGACGGCCGCCTGTTCGCTTCAGCCGAAGAGGCGCTCCACCAGAGTGCGGCGCGGTTCAGGCTCGTTGCTCAGTCGGCGCGCCGCCTCCTCAAGCACCTTGCGGCGGGCGGTGCGGTTGGACGGCCTCGCGGCCTTCTCCGTGGCCACCTGAGCAGCGCCTTCGCCGTGCAGCTTGAGCAAGATCTCGATCTCGATCTACACTTCACGATCAAACAGGCTACGCCTTGCCTTGTTACCGAACATCTAGTCCTCTTGGTTCCGCCCACAGCGTAGCAATCGACGGCGGCGGACTATCCCTCATACTGGGGGAATGAACAACCATTCGCCGAACGTTGCTTGGCAAATTTCACGAGATTGTCCCAATTCCGGCCCCGATCACCCGCGTTTCGCAACGGGCCTGGGCGGGTTTGGTTCCAGTCGACAACTAACGCGGGCGAATATCCTTGAGGATGGCCTGCGCGGCGTTGTGGCCAGGCGCGCCGGTGACACCGCCGCCCGGATGGGTTCCTGCGCCGCACATGTAGAGTCCCGGGACCGGGGCGCGGTAGGCGCCGTGTCCGAGCACGGGCCGCGCGGCGAACAGTTGATCCAGGCTGAGCGCGCCATGGAAGATGTCGCCGCCGATCAGACCGAACTCGCGTTCCAGATCCAGTGGGCTCTTCACCTGCCGGCCAATAACCGACGCCTTGAATCCCGGCGCCCAGCGGTCGACGGTGGCGATCATCAGGTCGGCGACCTCACCGCGACAGTCGTCCCAGGATCGGCCATCGGGCAGCGTCGGCGCGACATGCTGGCAGAAGAGGCTGGCGACATGCTGCCCCGCGGGCGCCAGGCTGTCATCCAGGACCGAGGGGATCAGCATCTCGACTATCGGCTCCCGCGACCAGCCATGCCGGCGGGCGTCGAGGAACGCCCTATCCATATAGGCCAGGTCCGGGGCAATGATGATCCCGGCCGTCAGGTGGTCACCAGCCTCGGGCAGGGCCGTAAAGCGCGGCAGTTCGGCCAGCGCCACATTCATCCGGAAGGTGCCTGATCCGGATCGATAGCGCCCGATCCGTTCCCGGAAATCCGCCGGCAGCAGGGTCGGGTCGAGCAGGCGCTCGAAAGTGATCTTCGGATGGGCGCCGGACACCACGGCGCGGGCGCCGATCATCTCGCCGGAATCTGTGACAACGCCCGTGGCGCGGCCCTTCCCGGTGAGAATTTCGGCGACGCCCGTGCTGGTGCGAATCTCGACGCCCTTCTCGCGACAGGCCGCGGCCATCGCCTGGGTGATCGCTCCCATGCCGCCGATGGCATGGCCCCAGGCCCCCTTCTTGCCGTTCACCTCGCCAAAGACGTGATGCAGCAGCACATAGGCGGAACCTGGCGTATAGGGGCTGGCATAGTTGCCAACCACACCATCGAAGCCGAGGACCGCCTTGATCGGGTCGCTCTCGAACCAGCCGTCCAGCCAGTCGCCGGCGGACTGAGAGAACAGGGCCAGCAGGTCGCGGCGCGCGGTCACATCCAGGTTCGAGAGTCTACGCGCCAGGCCGGCGCTCTTCAGGAGCTCGGGAACCGCGGCCGCGATCCCGCCGTCGACCATGTTGGGCGGCGCTTGCAGGATCACGGCCCGCAGCACATCGGCGATCGCTTCGAGTCGCGCGTCATAGGCGTCGAGGCGATCCGCGTCGCGCGTCGAGTACTTCGCGACCTGCGCTCTGGTCCGGCCATCGCCGGTCAGCAGATAGCCGTCCTCGCGCGGCAGGAAATTGGCCGCGCGGCGCTCGATGACCCGCAGGCCATGCCGAGGCAACTCCAGGTCGGCGATGACCTTGGGATTGAGCAGGCTGACGGTGTAGCTGGCGACGGAATTGCGGAAGCCCGGATGGAACGCCTCCGTAACGGCCGCGCCGCCGACGACGGCGCGCCGCTCGAGCACGGTCACCTTCAGCCCCCTCGACGCGAGGTAAAAGGCGCAAACCAGGCCGTTGTGGCCGGCGCCGATGATGACGACGTCCGTCACGAACCCGTCCCGAGGAAGGCGATGATGTCGGCGAAGGCCGCGCGATCCTCGAGCAGGAACATGTGCCCCCCCTCATACCAGCGAAGCTCCGCGCCTCGTATGCGGCTTGCCATGGCCTCCTGTGCGGCGGGCGGGGCGAGGTCGTCGTGACGACCCGCGCAGATCAGCGTCGGCGCCTCGATCTCCGGAAGACGGTCCCAGACGTCGTGACCCGCGCGGGCCTGCAGTTGAAGCCCGGCGCCCAGCCCGCGTCGGGGCTCCCCCGCCCAAGGGTCATCGACCGCCATCCGCACGAGCATCTCGTGCTGGTCAGGATGGTCGGCGGCCAAGGCCGCATCGCGCCGGCGGTCGGAAATCGGAATCATGTGTCGGGCTCGAGCCTCAGGGCTCATGTCCGCGAGGGTGTGCAGCGGATAGGAGCTTCCCCCGGCGCCGCCGGGCGACGTGCAGCACAGCACCAGCCGCCCAATCCGGCCAGGATGCCGAACGGCAAGCGTCTGGGCGACCATTCCGCCAAAGGAGACGCCGATTACATGGGCTTTCGCCCAGTCGAGCTCATCCAGCACGACCGCCGCGTCATCGGCATAGTCCGCCATGCTGTAGGAGCCATCCGGCTTGTCGCTCTGACCAAGCCCCCGCTGATCATAGGCCACCGTATCGAAATGCTTCGGCAGCGGACCGTCCAGGACGTTCGGCTTGCGGCGCAGGTCGCCGCCAGTGCCGGAGATGAACAGAAGGGGCGGGCCACCGCCCCGGCGTTCGGACCAGATGTTCAGTCCGTTGATCTGCAGAAAGGCCATGGATTGGTTTCCCACGACATGAAGGGCCAGGAAAGAGGGAGGAGATCAGCTCAGACCGGCGCAAGCGGCCGATGCGGCCCGTCTGGCGCCTCGACGACGATGACATCGCTGGGCCGGACCACGCCACTCGCCAGCACCACGCCCATGATGCCGGCCTTCCGGATGAGAGCGCCGTCAGGCGTCCGCTCGAGGGTCGCCTCCATCAGGCCAGGTCGGAAGGCGTTCAGCTGGCGGCATGGATTGCGCAGGCCGGTGACCTCGACGACGGCGCTGGCCCCGATCCGAAGCCGCGTCCCGGTCGGGAGCGCGAGAAGGTCGAGCCCGCGGGTGGTGATGTTCTCGCCCATGGCGCCGGGTTCGACGCTGAACCCTTGCGTCACAAGAGCGTCGTGGAGTTCGGAATGGATCAGGTGGACCTGGCGAAGGTTCGGCTGGTCAGGGTCGCGCGCGACACGCGAGCGGTGCTTCACGGACGCGCCGGCATGACAGTCCCCGTCCACACCGAGACCGGCCAAAAGGGTGATGCAGTCAACGCCCTCCTTCGAGAACCGATGGTCACGGCTACGGCTTGTCGCCACCACCTGTCCCGGGGCCTGGGCGTCCATCAACGTTGCGCCGCCCTGGGCTTGAAGGCGAAGCCCGGGGGGGCGGCGGTTTCGACGTGGTCGGGGTGATACATGTCCATGTAGATCGTGCGCTCGCCGGGCTCCGCGCCCCCGGCGCAAAGCACGCGGTAGCCGTCGATGATCGACCCGAATACGCCGGGCCCGAAACTGCCGATCCGTTCGAAGGTCAGCGCGGCATTATCCGCGCAGCGGAGCCGGCGCAGGTAGGCGTGCTGGCCCTTGGGCATGTTGACGCGGACGGGATTCTCGCGGCTTCCGAGATCGTAGCCGGCGGCCTTGCGGATAGCCGCTTCAAGGGCCGCGCCCTTGATCCGGCCGCCGCCCAGCAGGTCCGCCAGATCAAGCGGTGCGTCATCCGCCGGCGCGTCCGGCAGCTCTTCGGGTTCAAACGAGGCGTTGACCGGATCCTTCCCGGCCTCGGCGGGCAAAGGGTCGGCAAAGAAGACCGCCGCAGCGCAGATGGCCGTCATGACGCGCATAGTGGACCTGGCTCCCGAAGAGCCGGAACGCTCCCGCCTTTCGGCGCGCAGATCAAGACCGCTGCGGCGCGCAGCCGGGCGTAAACGACAAAACCCGCCAAGCCGAAGCCTGACGGGTTTTGTAGAAAGATGGTTGCGGGAGCAGGATTTGAACCTGCGACCTTCAGGTTATGAGCCTGACGAGCTACCGGGCTGCTCCATCCCGCGGCAAACCGGGAAGACATCGTAAAGGAAGGGTCAGTCTGACTTTCAACATATCCCTTCGGCGGACCTGGCGGCGACCTACTCTCCCGCGCCTTAAGACGAAGTACCATTGGCCCTGGGGGACTTAACGACCGAGTTCGGAATGGGATCGGGTGGGGAACCCCCGGCATAGCCACCAGGTCGGCGGAAGGGATACGTTGAAACCCGCATCATTTCAGATACGGGTGTGAAGACATCAAGGTAAGCAAACAAATTGTAGAGCGCGCTTCATGAGTTCAACTAAGAACGATCAAGCCGATCGAGCGATTAGTACCAGTAAGCTGCATGCCTCGCGGCACTTCCACACCTGGCCTATCAACGTAGTAGTCTACTACGGCTCTCAGCGAAGCCTTGTTTTGAGGTTAGTTTCCCGCTTAGATGCTTTCAGCGGTTATCTATTCCACACTTAGCTACCCTGCTGCGCGGCTGGCGCCACGACAGGTCCACCAGAGGTGTGTCCATCCCGGTCCTCTCGTACTAGGGACAGATCCTCTCAAGCTTCGTACACCCACGGCAGATAGGGACCAAACTGTCTCACGACGTTCTGAACCCAGCTCACGTACCACTTTAATCGGCGAACAGCCGAACCCTTGGGACCTGCTCCAGCCCCAGGATGTGATGAGCCGACATCGAGGTGCCAAACTTTGCCGTCGATATGGACTCTTGGGCAAAATCAGCCTGTTATCCCTAGAGTACCTTTTATCCGTTGAGCGATGGCCCTTCCACGCGGGACCACCGGATCACTATGGCCGACTTTCGTCTCTGCTCGACTTGTCAGTCTCGCAGTCAGGCGGGCTTATGCCATTGCACTCGACGACCGATTTCCGACCGGTCTGAGCCCACCATCGCGCGCCTCCGTTACACTTTAGGAGGCGACCGCCCCAGTCAAACTACCCACC